>Ga0247823_10000240_pt1 | contig 46951 bp, 39 predicted proteins | sample 13C_PalmiticAcid_2_FD_192426 | JGI IMG/M metagenome (GOLD analysis project Ga0247823, IMG submission 192426) | Soil microbial communities from agricultural site in Penn Yan, New York, United States - 13C_PalmiticAcid_Day30 | ecosystem: Environmental > Terrestrial > Soil > Agricultural land... | reverse complement strand
AGGTGACGGTGCACGGCATCCGCGGCAAAGGCGTATTTTCCTCTCTCAATTCCGAAACGCGTACAACGAACATCCAGATGGCTACCATTCCCGCACGGCATCGCGACAGGGACGACATGAACTCCGCCGACGACATGCGCTCGTTGAGCCCCGCGCTGATGCTCGTCGGCGCCGTCGTCGCGATCCTCGCGATCATGGCGATCGTCTATTCGCCGCTCATGTGGGGCATCGCCCCGTACGGCTCCGACGTCACCGGTACCGGTGAGCACGCGGCCGTCGAGAAGAGCGTCGAGCACTAGCGCGCCTGCGCCTCTCCGAACGCGCCGAGGGCGCCGTGGTCATGACCACGGCGCCCTCGGCGTTTGTTCGTTGTGTTCGATCGTCATGCACGATCGGGCTCGAGGTCCTCGCGTCGCGCGACTCGCCGGCGCACGGCCTGGCGTCCGATGAAGCAGGTCGCGAGCCAGAACGCCGCGACGAGCAGCCCGGCGACGATGTCGCTCGGCCAGTGCACGCCGAGGTACAGCCGCGAGAGCGCCACCGAGGTCGCGACCGCGATGCAGAGCCCCGCGCCCAGCCATCGCAGCGGATTGCGTGGGTCGCTCGAGAGCAGCCACGTCGCCACGAAGCCCCAGAGACAATACGAGATCAGCGAGTGGCCGCTCGGAAAGCTCTGCCCCGCGGCCGCGTAAACGTGCTCGAATACCTGTGGACGCGTTTGGTCGAAGGCCGCCTTCAGCGTGATCGAGAGAATGCCACCGCCGCCGAGCACCGCACCGAGCACCCACGCATCGATGCGTCGTCCCGACCGACGCAACGCGATGCCGAGCGCCAGGCCCAGGACGACCACCGTCGGCACGTTGCCGAGCCACGTGATCGCGATCGCCAAAGTATCGAGCGCCGGACTCGAGAGGCGGTGGATGCTCGTGAGCGCGGCGTGGTTGAACGCGGCGACCTCCGCGTCGAGCACCGCCCGCGCCAGCAGTCCGAAGAGCACGATCGCGATGACCCCGATCGCCAGTGCGAGAAGCTCCAGCAGCGTCACCCGCGCGAGCGCGCGACGGAGCCGCCCGCTGCGCCGCACCGTGGCATCGCTCATCGGAAGCGGCCCTGTCCGTCGGCGAACATCTGCGTGAAGAAGATCGTTCCGTCGCTGGACTTCGCCACGCCGATGCCGGTCATGTCGAAGTGTCCCTCGATGTTCCTGCGGTGCCCGGGGCTGGCCATCAGCGTGCGAAAGGCGACCGAGACAGGATCGGGATACCCCTTGTTGACCGCGAGGTTCTCCGAGATCTCGAGGACCGAGATGTATGAGCGGATCCTGCCCGCGCGCTCCTTGAAGCCGTCATGACCGAAGCGAACGCTGCCGATCGACATGTTCATGCTGTGAAGGCGTGCCTGCGCGGTCATCACGTCGTTGAGCTTCAACGTCGCGAGCCCGCGCGATGCGCGATAGCGGTTGACCTCGTCGAGCAGACCCTGCTCGAAGGGATTCGGTGGCGACGGAGGTGGCGGTGTCGTACGCGGCGAGATCGTTCCCACCGCGCATCCGGAGACGACGAGCAGCACGCCGACCACGAGGATCGGCAGGAGCGCACGAGTGCGATGTATGGTCATCGTTGGGCGATTCAGGGATAGTAGGGATCGGTGCCGGCGGGCACGCCGGCCATACTTCACAGACGCACGAGCACGGTGTTGGTTGTGCGCCCCTCCCTTCGCCCCTATTCGGCCGTGCGCCTGCGGAACTGATCGTGCAGCGGCGCAAGCAGCGCCTTCTCGACACGATCGTAGATGTCGCCGGGGCCGCCGGCGACCGAGGCCGCATAACTCGGGCTCGCGAGCGAGGCGCCGTCGATGCTGATGGTCTGATCGCCGAAGCGTGCGCGAAGCCAGAAGCGCGGCTGGCTCCGGGTGGCCGTCGTGCTGTCGGCGACGAGCGACATGATGCCGGCGAGGCGCGCATCGGCGAGGATCGCGCCCGCCTCCTCCTCGGGCAGCTCGCGTCGGGTGCCGTAGAACTGCGGCTTCAGCGGAATCCCCACCCACGCGGCGCCACGATACCGGTAGACGTCGTCCTCGTTGTCGCGGTGAATCGAGACGAGCTCCTCGCATCGGCCGCCGATGCAGCTTCCGACGGCGAAGTGCACGTACGATCCGATCGAGACCGACGCAAGGCTGTCGAGCGTCCTGCGGATCTCCCCTGGCTCACGCAGCCATGGCGTGCGCGGCGTCTGCGCCGTCGATGGGATCGACAGAAGGATGAAGGACACGAGGAGCCAGTGGAGCTGACGCATGGTGCGGACCTGATGCGGTTGAAGGGACGCTAGCGGATCTCGAGGCGCATCGTGCCGTCGACCGCGACCCGCGCCAGCAGGCCCGACGGGGTCACGTACACGCCGACCGGACGGACGACTCCGATGCTCGTTACCGCCGTGACGCCCGGCGAAAGCTCCCGGTTGAGAGCCTTCTCGAGCCGTGCGCGGACCTGCGACACGCCGCGCTCGAGGCCAAAGCGGGCCTGTCGCGCGATCGACGAGCGGAACCCTTCATGATACAACCAATCGGCGACGTTGAGCAACGCCTGTCGCGTCTCCAGACTGTAGTCGAGATCGGCGAGGCTGAGCATCGACGTCTGCGGATCGTACCGCGGGGTGCCGACGAAGTAGATCGTGCCGGCCATGTCGCCGGCGAGATCGAGCCGTAGCACGATGCGCTCTCCCGATCCGTAGGCCTCCGCCCCCGTGAACGTGATCGTGTGCCCGTCGACGTTCTGCGTCGAGCCGACGAGGCGCTGCTGCAGTTGCCGGTTGATCTCCTCGAACGACAGCTCGCCGTCGACGCTCACGCGAAAGCCCTCCGGCAGGCGCGTGTCGGCCAGTCCGGTCAGCGTCGAGCGCTTCTTCGACGCCGGTCCGTGGCTGACTGCCGGCCGGGCCGTGATTCCGAGCACGGCGGTGACGGTACGTCCCGAGCCCTCGAGCGACAGCAGTCCGGCGCCCGTCGGCGCGAGCGAGAGCGTGAATCCGGAATCGAGCGCGATCGGCGTCGAGAGCTGTCCCCATGCCTTCTCGGCCAGCGGGCGAAGATTGCCCTGGCGCGCGACCTGCTGGTCGAGCGTCACCGCGGCGCGCGACAGCGCCTGCGTGAAGGCGTCGGCGACGCGGTCGGTGACGTTGACCTTCAGAAAGGTCATCCGGCACTGGTTGGTGAACGTCGGCCGCGACACCGATGTCTTCGATGTGAGCTGCCATCCGCCGGTGACCGCGATCTGGGACTCGAGCCCGACCTGCACCTCGCGCAGCGCCTCTCCCCTGCCACAGGTGCCGAGCGTCTGCCAGAACGATCCCCCGACGATCGGCTTGGGCACACGCTGCGCGGCCTCGATCCAGTAGCGCACGCGCGACGAGGCGGCAAGCCGCGTCCCCTTCAGATCGATGCGCAGCGGATCGCGCAGCGCCTCGAAGCGAATGCCGAAATCGCCCACCGCGTTCCTGTCGACCACCGTCCAGTCCTTCGAAGCCTTGAACTCTTTCGGCACCATGCTCTCAGCCTGCCCGAGCGTCGAGGCGAGATCGATCACGATCGGGACGCGGATCGTCGAGGGCTCCGCCGGCGGCACCGGCTTCGACGGCTCGGCGTTCGGACGCGGCACGCTCACGCCCGGCGCGCACGAGACGACCGCGAGGAGAGCGAGAATGGGTAGGAGCTTCACGGTGCTTCGATGGTTCATGGATCGCATGCGCAGCTAACCGCACTGCTCGAGGAAGAGCCGTCGCAGCTCCGCGTCGAGATCGCGTGCCCGCCCGGGGTGTACCTCCGACGTCTGCAGCACGGCCGATCGGGGCGCGGTCAGCCAGTGGAATCGCTCCGACGGAGGCAGCACGCCGATCGGCGCGGCGTCGGCGCCTCCGCGTGCCACGCGCCGGTACGCCTCGACGTAGCGCTCGAGCAGGTCGGCATCGATCCCCGGACAGCGCTCGGCGAGGCGTGCGGCGTCGTACTCGATGTGCGCGGCGAGCACGCCGGCCTGTCGCGCGTGCAGCACGACGCCGATGTTCGTGAACGAGCAGACGTGGACCAGCGGCACGACACGCACGATCGCGTAGTCGTACTCGATCCACTCGGTCGATGTGGGGCTCTCGGTCGTCATTTGCGGTACCCCTGCTGCTTCGGCGCCGAGGCCAGTCGTCGCTCGCGCGCCTCGCGTGCCTCGTCGACGAACGAGGCACGCGCGGACAGACGGCGCTCGAAGTACAGACGGTACGCCGCGCGGTTCTCCGCCGCGGTCGCGAACGGCGGCTCCGTGCCGCTCGGCGCGTCCATGTAGAGCTCGTCGGGGATTGCCTCGACGATGCCCGCGATCAGCTCCGGCGTGACGCGCCCGCTCATGTGCCGATCGGCCTCGGCGATCTCCGAGGCATGGTCGAGCAGCAGGTGGCTCGCGATCGCCGCGAACGGAGAGCGCGCGCTCGTCTCGTCGACGGAGGGCCAGTTGTGATGGAAGTACAGCGCGGCGCCGTGATCGATCAGCCAGAGCGCGTCGCTCGAGACCATCATGTTCGGGTTGCGCGCGGTGCGATCGATGTTGCTCGCGAACGCGTCGAGCCATACGATCCGCGAGGCGAGCTGCGGTTCGACGCTCCCGACCGCGAGCGGATCGAAATTGAACGCTCCCTCGAGATAGCGCAGGCCGACGTTGAGCCCGTGACTGGCGCGCAGGACGTCCTGGATCTCCGGGTCGCGCTCGGTCCGCGCGAACGAGCCGTCGAGCTCGATCAGCGCGAGCTCGGGAACGGGGAGCCCCGCCTCACGAGCGATGAGGCCGACGATGAGCTCGGCGAGCAGAGCGCGCGCGCCCTGGCCGGCGCCACGGAACTTCGCGACGTACAGGCCGCCGCCGTCGGTGTCGAGCACCGCCGGCAGCGAGCCACCTTCACGCAATGGGACGAGATATCGGGTCGCGGTATGGCGTTGAAGCATGATCCTCCAGAGCTCATCGCACGATCACGACGCGCCCCTGCGCGCGCTCGGTGCCGTCGAGCATGAGTCGAATGGTATAGACGCCGGACGACCAGTCGGCCGCGTCGAGCGCGATGCGCCGCAGCCCCGGCTGAGCGGGCTCGGGCTTCAGGAGCTGACTCGGTCGTCCGTCGGTCGCGATCATCTCGATCGAGAGCTCTCCGCCGTCCTCGAGCCAGACTTCGATGAACGCCGCATCGCGCACGGGGTTGGGCGCGACGTGCATGCGGACCGATCCGGAAAGCTCGACCGGCGCGGCGAGCACCGAGTTGCACGAGTCGCTGACGTAGATGTCGTGCTGCTGCGTGACGGTCGAGGCGCCGTCGCTGGCGACGATCGAATAGCGCCGGACGCCGGCCTGCATCGTCTCGCTTCGCGGAAGCGACACGTAGAGCGTGCAGCACTCCTCCGAGGAGATCGCCCGGCTCAGTTCGTTGAACGCCGAGTCGATCGCGCGCTGGTCCCGCGCCTGGAAGAACCGGCCGTTCGATTGCGTCGCAAGATAGCGCAGGGGACGCTCCGAGGAATCCACGAGCGCCATGCCGATAGCGAACACCGGGACGCTCACCGACTGTGCACGGGCGACGACCTCGGCGAGCGTGCGCTGCGAGTGCGTGTCGTCGCCGTCGGTCAGCAGCACCACCGCCTTGAGCGGGTTGTAGTGCCGTGACGCGAAATCGAGACCCGCGTACGCCGCGTCGCGCCACGCGGTGCCGCCGACCGGGTCGATCGCGTCGATCCCCCGGCCGAGACGCGAGGTGTCGGATGTCCACGGAACGTCGAGCGTGATGTCGTCGTCGAACGAGAACGTCATGAGCATCGCCTGGTCGCCGGACTTCATCGTGCGGAGAAATCCGTGCGCCGCCCGTTTGAGCGCGGTCATGCGATCGGTCGATCCCTCGTACGGAAACTTCATCGAGCCGCTGCGGTCGAGCACGAGCGTGTACGCGACCGGCGCGCGCGAGCCGCAGGAGATCGAGTCGACCGCGAAGGCCTCCCCCCGCTCGTTGAGCACGACGACCTGCCGAGGGTCATCGAGGATGTTCTCGGGACGTCCGGTCGAGTCGTCGTAGCGAAACAGCGAGGCGGCGATCGCGAGGTTCGTGCGGCCTCCCTTGCAGAACGTCGACACACCGCAGACGTTCAGCAGCGGGCGCTCGACGATCTCGATGGTGAGCGCGCCGGAGTTGTCCTCGTAGCGCGGGATGATGCGTCCCTCACGCAGGCTGAACGCGGAGTCGAGGATCTGCAGCTCGATCGGTCGCCCGTCGCCGACGACGGTCGTCTGGTAGCGATGGCTCGGCGACAGGCCGCGGTCGGGCAGCGGCTGGCCGTTGTAGCGGAACCCGATGTTGTCGCGCGTGCGGAACTTGAACTGCATCCCCGGGATCGTGAACGGCGGCACTTCGAGCGTGTCGCCGACCCAGTGCGGGATCGGATAGATCAGTGCCGGAGGCCAGCGTAGCGCGGCGACCTCCTCCTGCGGCACGTCGTAGACGTACGCGCCGTCGACGCCGTAGGAGTCGTAGGGCGGCCACATGCTGTAGGTGCCGGTGACGGTGATCGTGTATTGCCAGCCGGCGCGCGTTGCGGCCGAGGAGATGACTGCCGGCGACGTCGCGGGAAGCTCGAGCGTCTGCGGGAACTGGGCTGCGGCGCTCGACGCAAGGGCTATCAGGAGGAACAGGCGAAGGAGTATCGTTCGTCTCATGGCCATCCCCGATGGAGGTGATCGATCGATGTGCGGCGAGGAAACGGTCCTCGCCATGATCGCATCGACCCGCCGTCACGCGATTGGTTGAACCGCCGTGCACTCGACAATCGCGTGCCAGACCTCGAGCATGTCCGCCTCGGTGGTCAGGATGTTGCCGAGCCCGATCCGCATCACGACCCGCCCGTGAAGCCGTGTCTGCGTCAGGTAGCCGCGGCCGCTGGCGATCACCGCGTCGACGATCGCGGCGTTGGCGCGATCGGCGGCCGCGTCGTCGAGTGCCGGCGGCGCCCAGCGAAAGCAGACGACGCCCATCTCGACCGGAGCGGCGAGCTCGAAGCCGTCGCCCTGAAGCACCCAGTCGCGGAAGACGCGGGCAAGCCGTCGGTGCTCGCGGATGCGCGCGCGCAGGCCATCGGCGCCGAACGCCCGCAGCACCATCCAGGCCTTGAGCGCGCGGAAGCGCCGGCCGAGCTGCAGACCGTAGTCCATGTAGTCGATCTGTGCGCGGGCAGCGTCGCCGTGCAGGTACTCGGCGCGCAGCGAGAAGATCGCGCGCAGCTCCTGCGGATGACGCGTGAACAGCACGCTGAAGTCGAGCGGGACGAAGAGCCACTTGTGCGGGTTGAAGACGATCGAGTCCGCCCGCTCGAGCCCGTCGACGAGGTCGCGGCATTCCGGCAGCAGCGCGACGGCGCCGCCATACGCCGCGTCGACGTGCAGCCAGACGCGCTGATCGCGGCACACGTCGGCGATCGAGGAGACGTGGTCGCTGCTCGCGGTCGAGGTCGTGCCGATCGTCGCGACGACCGCGGCCGGACGCAGGCCCGCGGCGCGGTCGCGCTCGATCGCCGCGGCCAGCGCGTCGGGACGCATCCTGAACTCGTCGTCGCAGGCGACGCGCACGACGTTCGAGGAGCCGATGCCCAGCGCGACCGTTCCCTTCTCGATCGAGTTGTGCGCCTGCTCCGAAGCGTACACTCGAAGCGGCGGACCGCTGAGCCCGTCGCGCCCCGCGTTCGGCACGACACGCTCGCGCGCGCACGCCAGCGCGTGCATGGTCGAGACCGACGCGGTGTCGTAGACGACGCCGATGAACTCGTCGGGAAGTCCCATCAGCGTGCGGATCCACTCGAGCACGCGCGTCTCGAGCTCCGTCGCGCCCGGAGCCGTGCGCCAGGTCATCGCGTTGAGTCCGAGCGCGGCCGCGAGCGTCTCGGCGACGATGCCCGGACCGGTCGTCGTCCAGCCGAAGTATCCGAGGAACCGCGGGTGCGACCAGTGCACGAGCGATCCCGGGATCACGCGCTCGAACTCGTCGAGCAGCGCGTCCATCGACGCACCCTCGGCCGGCAGCTCGGTCTCGAGCTGCGCCAGCAGATCTCCCGGCGCGATCGACGGCGCGACCGGCAGCGATGCCAGCTCGGCGCGGAACGTCGCGATCCAGTCGGCCGCGCGATGCAGCGATGCGCGCAGCTCCTGCTCGGTGATGTCTCCGATCTCGGCGATGTCCATCATCGTGTCGTCAGTGGTCCAGTAGCGATTCGATCACTTCGTGCAGTCGGTGTATGTCGACCGGTTTGGTCAGGTGCTCGGCAAAGCCGGCCTCGCGGCTGCGCCGCACGTCCTCCTCCATGCCGTACCCGCTCAGCGCGATCGCGCGAAGCTCGCCGCGCTCGCGCAGTCGCTCGGCGAGCTCGTAGCCGGTGCCGTCGGGTAGGCCGATGTCGCTGACCAGCACATCGAACGGTGCGCCCGCCGCTTCGACCGCCGCGGCAACGCTGCCTGCGGTGCGGACGTCGTAGCCGTAGCGCCGCAGCAACCGCTCGAGCACCGCACGGGTGTCGGCGTGATCCTCGACCAGGAGGATCCTCGCTCCCGGCCGCGCGGCCGCCGGCACGCCCGCGACGCCGGGCTGCGCCTTCGGCTCCTCGGCGGCGAACGCGTCGGGAAGCTCTATCGTGAACGTGGCTCCCCGTCCCGGTCCCTCACTGCTCGCGCTGATCGATCCGCCGTGCATCTCGACGAGCATCCGGCTGATCGCCAGACCGAGGCCGAGCCCGCCGTGGCGCTGTCCCGACCCACCGCCCTGCTCGAATGCATTGAAGATCCGCTCGAGATCCTCGGGCGCGATCCCCACACCCGTGTCGACGACCGCGATGACGAGACGATCGCCCTCGTTGCGTGTGCGGATCGAGATGTGACCGCCGGCCGGCGTGTAGCGTGCGGCATTGCGCACGACGTTCCAGAGCACCTGCTGCAGTCGCGCGGCGTCACCGCGGACCATGCTCGCGCGCGCGTCGAAGCGGACGTCGATGGTCAGTCGGTTGCGCTGGATGTCTTCGACGATCTCGAGCGACTCGCGGATGAGTCGGTGCAAGTCCAGCGGCTCGACGAAGAGCTTGAGCTTGCCATTGGCGATGCGCGTGAGGTCGAGCAGATCGTCGATCAGCCGCGCTTCGAGGCCGACGTTGCGCTTGATGATCGCGAGGATCTCGCCGAGCTCGCGCGGCAGTGACTCGCCCTCGAACGCCTCGAGCGCAGCCATCACTGGCGTCAACGGCGTGCGCAGCTCGTGACTGAGCACCGCGAGGAACCGGTCCTTCGCGAGGGAGGCCGCCTCCGCCGCCTCCTTCGCCGCGCGCAGCTCGAGATCGGCGCGCCGGCGCTCAGTCAGATCCAGACAGAAGGCGATGATGCGGCTTCCGGACTCGAGCGAATCGCTCAGCAGCGCGCTGCCGATCAGCGTCGGCACGACGCTGCCGTCGCGGCGGACGAACTCCGTCTCGATGGGCGCGGCCGCGCCGGTGCGCGCCAGGTGCGCGGTCGCGTTGCGGATCACCTCGCGGACCGCGGGCGGCGCGATCGTGTCCCATCGCACCTCGCCCGCCTCGAGGGCGTGCCGGTCGTAGCCGAGCATCTCGAGGAAGTAATCGTTCGCGTAGGTGATGACTCCGCGGTACTCGCCGGAGGCGACGCCGAAGATGTTCGAATCGACGAGACGCCGCAGACGCAGCTCGCTCTCGCGCAGCGCCGCGCGCGCGTGCTGACGGGCCGTCACGTCCTCGACGACGAGCACCATGTTCGCGGGCTCGCCTCCGGCATTGCGCACGAGGCCAGCCGAGACGTTCCCCCACGCGACGCTCCCGTCGTCGCGTCGCCATCGGCTCAGGAGATTGAACGGCTCGCCGGTCGCGATCAGCTCGGCCACCTGTCCGGCGCTGACCGCGGAGTCCTCCGCATGCGCCATCTCCGACCACGGCCGGCCGATGAGCTCGTCGGGCATGCGACCGACGAACTCGGAGAAGCGCCGGTTCACCATCACGATGCGGCCGTCGAGATCGGTCTCGGCGATCCCGACCGCCGCGTGGTTGAAGATCGCGCGGAAGCGGCTCTCGCTGGCGCGCAGTGCCTCCTGCGAGCGCGCGAGCGACGCGGCGCTGCGCTCGGCGTCCTCGCGGGCGATGGCCTCAGAGCGCGTCACGGTGAACAGCAGCGCGCTGAGGATGATGCCCGCGATGAAGACGTAGGGAATCTGCTCACGCCCCGATGCCTCCTCGAATGCCGGACGTGACGCGACGACGAGACTCCATCGCCGGCCCGCCACGTCCAGACCCACCGTGTCGACGTAGCGCGGCTCAACGCCCTCCGGCGAATGCCCTCCGCGCGAGTCGAACAACAGGCTCGAGTCGCCCGGCTCGTCGGCCGCGTACACGTGCACGTCGGCGCGCGCCGGGTTGCCGAGCTCGGCGATCTGCTCGAAGAGGTCGTCGGCGCGGAGGGGACTGTAGACGAATCCGCGAAGTCTGAGCCGACGCGCTTCGAGCGTTGGCGGGATCTCTCCGCCGGAGTACACCGGCACGTAGATCAGAAACCCGTGCTGCACGTCCTGGTCGATCTCCTGGCGCAGCCGCACCCGACGCGTGACCGTCGCGGTGCCGGAGTCGCGCGCGAGCTCCATCGCCCGGCGGCGCGTCGGCTCCGAGTACATGTCGAAGCCCATCGCGGCGCGATTGCGACGGTCCTCGGGCTCGAGAAAGACGATCGTGTGGAGCTCGCGGCCGGCCGTGCCGAAGCGGTGGTAGGTGAAGTCGGCGAATCCCTCGCCGCGGATTGCTCGCGTGAGCGAGTCGAGACCGGTCGAGTCGATCCGCAGCGAGAAGCCGATCCCCTGGATCCCGGGGTAGCGCCGGCGCAGCTCCAGGCGGTCGACGAACTGCCGGAAGCTCTCGCGCGAGACCGCCTCCGATGCGCTCATGTACGCGGCGCCCGCCCGCAGCAACGCGATCTGCGTCTCCATGCGCGCATAGATCGCCTGGCGGGTGGTCAGTACCTGGTTGCTGAATCGTAGCGCGTCGCGGGTCTCGATGCTCGCGCGAACGTAATACGTCGCGATGAGCGTCACGACGAGCGCGACGCCGAGCACCGACAGGGGAAGCCAGCGACGGACGGTCGATCGTTTGTTCATCGGCAAACGGTCTCGGACGGAGTGGACCCAACGCGCGCCGCGATGCCGGCCCGGTCGCGCCAGGTCAATCTATGAAGCTCCACGTCACTTCGAGTACGATCGAGCGCCCGCGCTCGGGGTAGCGGTAGACGCTCCAGCTCTCGACGTTCAGGATGTTGCGCATCGCGACGCGCAGGTATGCCGTGCCGATGCGCGCGTTGGCGTAGGCGTCCCAGAGCGGCAACTGTCGCACGCTCGACACCTCCCCTTCTGGACGTCGGACGAACGATCCGGTGATCACGTCGTACGCCGGTCCCGCGAACGGCGTCTGGTACTCGAGCGTGGTTCCGACGCGAAGGTCGAGGTTGCCCTCGATGAGTCGCAGCGGCGCGAAGAGGTCGGCGAAGACGCGCGCCGCCGGGAATCGCGTGTCCCCATCGGGTGCAAGCGTGCCGTGCGCGTGCGCCTCGAGCGCCAGCAGCCAGAACGGAATGCGCGCGCGCAGCTCGGCTCCGGTGATGGTCTCGCTCGCGAGCGCCGAGCCCTCGAGCAGCGGCTCGGCGCGCCGCGCGAATGCGGTGACCGAGAGGAGCGTCGAGGAGTCCTGCCAGGCGATCGTGCCCTCGGCAAGCAGCGGTGTCTTGTAGGCTCCGAACGCGATGCCTGCGATCGAGTCGCCGAAGCCCATCGGGTCGCTTTCGCAGGGACAGACGTGACGCTGCACGCGCGCGCCGAAGCGCGCGCTCAGCCGATCGCCGGCGCGCACGGCGAGCTCCGCGGCGACGCCCCCGATCTCTCCTTCGCGTCCCTTCGAGAACCGCGCGCTGCCCCGAAGTGCGAGCGCGGACCCGACGGGAATCTCCAGCAGCAGTCCTCCCTGCCGCCGGCCGATGTCGTAGTCCGTCGTCGCCGCGCTACGGTCGCGACGGCCGGCGAGCTCCGCGATGGCCGCGGCCTCGAGCCGGGCGAATCCGAGCGGCACCTGCAGTGCCGCGCGCACTCCCACGGTCGTGCGCTCGGTGCGCAGAAGGCTGCTGTCGAGCTCGACGATCTCCTCGGCCTCGACGATCTCTCGTCGGCCGAACGAGCCGTACGCCGCGATGTCCAGGCGCGTCGCCGAGTCGAGTGCGGACGCCGCATCGCCGTTCGTGAGCGTATCGAGCATGCGCGCCGCACGGGAGCCGAGGATCCACTCCGCGGCGAGTGTGAGGTCGTGGCGCAGCGTGTGCTCCGACCAGAACGCGTTGACGATCTCGTGATCGCTCGAGAGCGGGTCGAACGTGCTCTCCGGAGTGAGCCCGCCGTTCTGGCTGCGCGTGGCATCGACGAACAATTCGGTGAGCGAGAGCATCAGTGCCGGCGTCGGACGCCATGTGGCATTGCCGTGCACGCTCCAGGTGCCGAGCTCCTGGTTGACCGAGCGCGTCGGCGAATCGGTGCCCGTCGCCATGCGCCGGAAGCCGATCGCGATGTTGGCGCGTCGGCCGACGTTGCGCGAGTACATCAGATCGCCGCCGGTGAGATCGCCCGCATCCTGCGCGTACCATGCGCGCACGTACGAGCCCTCGACGTCGAGTCTGGGCTGTACGAAGTTGACGGCCATGAGCGCCTCGCCCGTCCCATGAAGCAGCGCCCGCGCGCCGGTCACGATCTCGGCGCGCTCGAGGTACTCCATCGGGTAGACCTCGAGGTCGTAGCCATACGCGGCGAGGCCGTCGAGCGGCCGGCCGTTGTAGCTCGCGGCGACCGACGACGGCGGCGCGCCCGCATAGCTGAAGCCGCGGACGAATCCGGGAAGACCCTGCGAGAGCGGAAGCGCCGGGACGATGCGGCGGAGCGCGTCGAAAGCGGTGAAGTAGCGCATCGAAGCGAGCGAGAGCTCCGAGACGATGCGCGCGGCCGACGGTGACGTCGCCGGCACGATCGAACCGAACGGCGTCGCCGTCGGGAAGAACGGACGGACCGGGTCGACGCTGTCGGCGCGTCGCAGCGAATCGGGAAGCGCCGCGACGAGCGTGTCGGCGCCGAGCGAATCCGGAAGCGCCACGACGAGCGTGTCGGCGCGGAGCGAATCGGCCGGCGCCACCTGGGCGACGCCGGCCGTTCGGCCAAGCAGCGAGAGTAGGACAACGAGAACGGCCGTCTCCAGGAGCCGACGCCGGGTGCGCTCACGAATCATGGTGGCGAGTATACCGCTTCGCGCGAACGTGACGCAACCGCCGGCGACCGGCTCAGGCATCGATGATCGCGGCGTTCGACAGATGGAACCGCTCGATCGACTCGAGGATGACGCGGTGCGCGTACTCGATGCCCTCCCACCCGTCGACCCGTGTCTGCTTCCCCTCGAGGTCCTTGTAGACCGAGTAGAAGTACTCGATCTCGATCTTGTGGTGTGGCTTGATGTTGTCGAGCGACGTGTAGTGCGCGTGCCGCGGATCGTTGACCGCGACGGTGACGATCTTGTCGTCGAGCTGTCCCCCGTCGATCATGCGCATCACGCCGATCGGCCTGACCTCGATCAGGCATCCGGTGAACGTCGGCTCGTCGAGCAGGATCAGAAGGTCCAGCGGATCGCCGTCGACGTACAGCGTGCTCGGAACGAAGCCGTAGGCCGTCGGATAGTGCATCGGCGAGGCGAGCACGCGATCGAGCCGGAAGCAGTTGTACTGGGGATCGTACTCGTATTTGTTGCGCGAGCCCTGCGGGATCTCGACGATGGCATTGAGGGTGAACGGGACGTTCGGACCCGCCGGGATCTCATAGTAACGGAGGGTCGGATTCACTGGATTCACGAAGGAGCCTGGGTTATGGGGTGATGATCCGGTCGCGCTAGGCGACGTCCGGCGGCAGATAGCGCCGGTCGCGGATCAGGAGACGCTCGACCGGTACGTCGTTGATGAGGTGTGACTCGATGATCTCGTCGATGTCCTCGACGCTCACGCCGCCGTACCAGATGCAGTCGGGATACACGACAATCGACGGACCGAACTCGCAGGCGTCGAGACAGCCGGAGGCGTTCGCGCGCATCCGGCCGTGCAGGCCGCGCTCCTTGAGCTTGCGCTTGAAGGCGTCGCGCACCTCGTTGCCACCGCGCTGGCTGCAGCAGCCGCGCGGGTCGGCCGGGTCGCGCTCGTTGGTGCAGATGAAGACGTGCTTTGCGTATCGCATGGCGTGGCTCGGTGATGTGGGGATGTTAGCGGTGCGCGGCGGCGCCGTCGGCAATGACGATCAGGTCGCCATCGCGCGTGCCTCGGTCGACGAAGCGGTCGTCGGCCAGATACTCGAAGTCCTGCGAGAGGTTGTACAGTCCGATGCGCTCCCAGTCGGGAGAGAAATACGCGATCTGATCGGCGATCACCGGCAGCGCCTGGGTGATCGTGTCGTAGGGCGAGATCACGACACGGTGGATCTCGCCACTGAACGCCTTGCAGACCATCAGTGTGATCGTCTCGTTCATCGCGTTCCTCCCGGGCCGACGCGCGCGCTGCGCGAGCGCTCGTAGCGGGCACGGACGCTGTCGCCGGCCTCGCGGAAGAGCGGCTCTGCCAGGTCGAGCATCGCCACGATGACGTCCTCCTCGAACGCGCTGCTGCTGAAGAGCGCGACCGGCTGGGTCATCTCGCGCGAGAACTCGAGCGAGTCGCGCACGCGATCGACGACCGTGCGGATCTCCAGTCGCATCCGCAGCGAGTCCGCTCCGACCGGATCGATCGAGCCGACGAGGAAGCGATCGACCCCGACGTTGAAGAGCGCCTGGTGCTCGGCCGCCTTCGGCGCCTGGTAGTTCGGCACCGCGGCGATGCGCACCGTCGTGTAGAGCCGGTCGCGCGACTCCGGATCGAACGTGACGAGCTCGGGAAAATACGTTCCGGCGTAATCGTGAAGCGCGGTGAGCACCGAGCGTGAGGTGCCCTCGCGCATCTTCGAGATGTTCCGCAGCCGTGCGTCCGCGGGAATCGCGATCGCGCTGAGCACCATGGGCGTCGAGGCGACGACGGAGCTCTTGTCGTGCGTGCGGCCGACGAAGCGCCCGACGCCGGTGCGCAGCGCGTCGTAGAGCGCCGGGCCGACGAGCATCGTGCCCGAGGAATCGCGGTAGCGGATGAGCTGGAAGACGAGCTCGCGGAAGCGTACCGCGCCGGTCTTCGCGTCGACGACCCGCAGCTCGGCGCCGAGCACCGAGCCGAAGCGCGCGAGCGCGACGCTGATGACGCCGTCGAGGTCGAGCGCCGCATCGAGATCGCGCATCGTCACCCCCTTCGTTCCCGTCGAGTCCTTCGCCAGCGCGATCGAGTCGCGGACGTTGAGCGTCAGGTACTCGACGCCGTCGACCGAGTCGAAGACCTGGCGCAGCACCTGGTCGACGTGGAAGTCCCGCACCATCGGCACGCTGTCCTGCGCCGCGGTCTCGACGAGGATCAGGCGCAGCGGCCGCCCGTCGGCCCTCGCCGAATCGCCGGCAGACTTCGTCGACGCGTTCTCCTTCGTGCCGGAGGCGCAGCCGACGAGCCCGATGAAGAGCGCCGCGACGAGCAGCCAGAGCACGACGAGATACACGCGACGTCCCACCGCCATGCGGCCCGCGCCGGGGTCGTCGTGTCGCGTGGTCGTCTCGGTCATCTCGTTGGTCACGTCCGGCATGCGTCTCTCACGTTTCGTGGTTACCAGTAGGTGGTCGTCACCGTGACATCTCCAAGGACCTCGGCCTGACAGCTCGCTCGCTCGCTCGCAGCGAACGACTCGCGTGCGATCAGGCGCGCCTCGATCGGCTCGATGGCGGAGAGATTCTCCGCGCCCTCGAGCACCTGCATCCGGCACCATGAGCAGATAGCGAAGCCACCGCACGACTGCGCCACCGGACGGCCGGCCTCCCGCGCGGCGTCGAGCAGCGACGTGCCGCTGTCGACCTCGACGCTGCGCGAGCCCGGAACGAAGCGAACGGTCGGCACCGTCCTAGTCCCCGGTGAACAACGCCTTGACGATGTGTCCGGCGATCGCCGGGTTTTCCTTGAGCCGGCGCGTCGCGTAGCCGTACCAGTCCTTGCCGAACGGCGTGTAGACGCGCATCCGGTGGCCCTGGGCGATGAGCTGGCGGCGTCGCGGCTCGCGCACGCCGAGGAGCATCTGGTACTCGTACTGCTCGCGCGTCAGTCCGCGCTCGCGGATCATCGCCGCCGCGCCGTCGATGAGCACGTCGTCGTGCGTCGCGATGCCGACGTACGAACCGTGGTCGAACATGATCGCCAGGCAGCGCAGGTAGTTGTCGCGGATCTCGTCGCGGCCCTTGTAGGCGATCGACTCGTCCTCGATGTAGATCCCCTTGCAGAGCCGGAAGTTCGAGCCCTCCGAGGCAAGCTCGCGCGCGTCCTGCTCGGTGCGGCGCAGGTACGCCTGCAGCACGATCCCGCAGTGCTTCGGGAACTGGTCGCGCACCCGACGGAAGAGCTCGATCGTCATCGTCGTGTACGGCGAGTTCTCCATGTCGAAGCGAACGAAGCTCCCGAGCGATGCCGCATGCGTGACGACGCGCAGGACGTTCTCGTAGCAGAACTCCTTGTCGATAGCCAGGCCGAGCGAGGTCAGCTTGACCGAGAGATTCGCGTCGACCCGGGCGCGGATGATCTCGTCGAGCGTCTTGATCGCCATGTCGGTCTCGTGGCGCGCGACATCGGCGCGCTCGACGAACTCACCGAGCACGTCGACGGTCGCCATCGCTCCCTCGGCATTGAGCCGGGCGACGGTCTTCATCGCGTCGTGCACGGTGTCCCCGGCGATGTACTTCTTCGATACGATCCGAACGAGTCCCTTCGGTGCAAGCGGCAGGGACTTGACGACGAGGGTGTCGATTAGGCTCATGGCTCCACATCCAGCGATTCAGTGTCAGCGAGTCGAGAACTTGCGGCGCGCCGGTGGCGCAGCCAGGCCACGGCGACCCCGCCGAGCCCCGCGACGAGCGCGATGATCGTCACGAGACGACCGGTCGCGAAGGCGTCGGATTCGTAGCGCATCGCGACGCGATGGCGTCCAGCCGGCAGCGCGACGCCGCGCAGGGAATAGTCGGCCTGCAGCAGCTCGGCATCGCGGCCGTCGACCTGGACCTTCCATGCCGGGTACCACACCTCGCTCAGCACGAGGATTCCCGGCTTGTCGGTCGTCACGTCGAGCTCGAGCTCGCTGGCGTCGTAGCGGGTAAAGCGCGCGGTGCCCGTGCCGCTGCCATCGGTTGCGATGCCCGGATCCTTCTCCAGCAGCACCGTCCGACCGAAGTCGATCGAGGGATCCTTCAGCATTGCGAGCACCTGCTCGGTCGAGCCGACGCGCACGTCGTAGAGCATGCGCGCGTGCGCGTATGCGCTCGGGCGATCGGCGATCGTCACCTGCTGCGCCTGCGAGTCGATCTTCGCGCTGTAGCGGATGTTCATGAAGTCGAACGCCTTCTCCGGATCGTACGCCGGCGGCACGCGTCGCGCCAGCAGCAGCGGGTTGTATCCCTCGAAGAGCATGATCCCGCTGTACGGACCCTGGTTGCGCTGCATGAGCATCGCTCCCCCCTCGCGCATGCGCAGACGGAAGAGCGAGTCGGGTGGCCGCGAACGGTACACCGCGAACTGCGCGTCGTTGTTCGCATACGTGACCTGCGGATCGACCTCCGACGCGTTCTGCGTCATGCCGAAGACGAACAGGTCGATCGCCCCGAGCAACACCAGTAGCGCCGCGGCGACCGTGCCGGCCATGCGCCCGTTGAGCCGCATCCACGCGATCGCTGCGGCCGCTCCGCCGACGATCAGCGCGACCGCGCCGGTGCCGTTGAGGGAGCCGCCGAGCTCCGCCGGAGCCCCGAGCAGCGACGGGAGAATTCCCGTCACCGTCAGCAGACCGATGCCCGCGATGATCGCGCCGGCGATGAGCGCGACGCGCGCGAGCGCGCCGTCGGCCCCGCCGCGCGCAAGGCGGTCGAGTCCGGCTCCCGCGAGGATCGCCGCGCCGAGCGACAGGTACATCGCCAGTCTCGCTGGACTTCGGAACGTCCCGAACAGAGGCAGCCGTGCAAGGATCGGGTGCACGAAGAAGCTATCCCCGAGACCGTAGAGCACGCCGAGCAGTCCCATCGCGGCGAAGAACAAGCCGACGGTGCGCAGCGACCGCGACGCCAGGCCGATCGCCGCCAGCAGCAGCGTCACCACCCCGACGTAGATCGCGGTCTCCCAGTAGTAGTAGATCTCCGGTCGCAGCCAGAACGGTGTCTCCGGCTGCGGGTTCGCGCCGGCGACGCCGAAGACCTTCGGCACGACGAGCGTGAAGATCTGCCCGAGCGTCATCGAGCCTTCGAGCGACTTCTCGTACGTCATCGTCGCGCGCTCAGAGAGCGCGGCGAGCTCCTGCGACGGAAGAAGCTGGATCGCGAAGATGCCGGCGCCGAGCGCGATCGGCACGAGCGCGCAGAGCGCTCCGGCGACGAGCCCCTTCATTCCCGCGTCGTCGCCGGCGCGCATGCGGCGCACGAGCAGGACGATCGTCAGGACGAACAGAAAGAACACGATGTAGAGCGCCGACTGCGGGTGACCGCTGAGCATCGCGACGCCGAGCGCGAGGCCGGCCAGCAGCGCGTGCAGCCAGCTTCGCTCGTCGACACCGCGACGGAACAGGTGGACGATCAGCGGGAACCACGCCAGGTGGAACAGCATGTTCGGATGAATCATGTGCGCCACGAGCACGCCGCTCAGACCGTAGGCGACGCCCGCGAAGACCGAGCCCCATCGTCCGATGCCGAGTCCCCGCGCCAGCCGCTCGGCGCCGACCATCGCCAGCGGGAAGTGCAGCACGACGAACAGCTGCGCCAGCGACGACGAGAGCTCGCCGCCCGAGAGCAGGTACATCAACAGGTTGCCCGGATAGAAAAAGCCGATCTGCAGATCGGCGAGAAAGGGCATCCCGTTGAACGTGTAGGGATTCCAGAACGGGAGGATTCCCGCCGCGAAGCTGCGCGCGGCGAAGACCTGGTTCGGGTAGGTGAACTCCGCGAAGTCCTCCCACAGGAACGCGCCGCCGAACAGGTGTCCCGAGAAGAACACGAGCGTCACGAGCGCGATGATGCCGCCGCTCCACAGCGGAGTCAGATCGACGGCGGGCGCCGCGTATGGACGTGTGGAGGCGTTGCGGGAGGCAGGGCGTGCGGCGGAGCGCGTTTCGGGCTTCTTCCGGATCTCTTTGGCCATGGGTCCGTGGAGGGGAAAGGGCTTCCGGAGCGATGCGTGCTCCAGTCTGCAACGTGTGGAAATCAAATATACGGGAAGCGGTCCTCCCCGCGACACGTCCGGCGACGGCCCGTACGCCTTGCTACAGACGGTCGTTTCGGCCAACGGCCTCGCGTGCGGACACGCTTCGGCCGGGCGCGCGACGACCATTGCGTATCTTCCCCGACTCGTCCTGCAAGGACGGCAACGAAGACACCGGAGACGACGTGGTCATCAGGAAGACAACGAAGGCGGAGGCGCAGAAGCTCACCGACGACGACGGGCCGGCGATGACGATTCCGAGCGTCAGCGAGCTCACGCGCGAGCTCGCCGACCTGCTCGAGTCGTCGTTCGCGACGGTCGTCGTCCAGGGCGAGATCTCCGGCTGGAACCGCGCCGCCAGCGGTCACACGTACTTCACGCTCAAGGACGACCGCGCGTGCCTCGGCGCCGTGCTCTGGAAGAGCAGGACGCTGAAGTACCCGATCAAGGACGGCATGAAGGTGATCGCGACGGGGCGCATCTCGGTCTACGCGCCGCGGGGACAGTACCAGCTCGACTGCACCGCGCTGACGCCGGTCGGCGCGGGCGATCTGCAGCTCGCCTTCGAGCAGCTCAAGGCGAAGCTGCAGGCCGAGGGCCTGTTCGATCAGCAGCGCAAGCGTCCGCTGCCGGCGTTTCCCGGCCGCATCGGCGTCGTCACGTCGCGCGACGGCGCGGCGCTGCGGGACATCCTCACGACGCTGCGCCGGCGGATGCCGACGGTGCGCGTCGTGCTGCGCCCGTGCCTGGTACAGGGCGCGACCGCCGCAGAGGAGGTCGCGCGCGCCATCGGCGAGCTCAACGCGCTCGGCGACGTCGACGTGCTGATCGTCGGTCGCGGCGGCGGCTCGATCGAGGATCTGTGGGCGTTCAACGAGGAGGTCGTCGCACGCGCCATCGCCGGCTCGCGCATCCCGGTGATCTCCGCGGTCGGTCACGAGGTCGACTTCACGATTGCCGACTTCGTCGCCGACGTGCGCGCGGCGACACCGACGGCGGCGGCGGAGCTCGCCGTGCGCGATCGCGCCGAGCTCGTCGACGCGCTCTCGACGCTCGAGCGTCGCATGAGCGATGATGTCGAGGCGATGCTCCGGCGACATCGACAGGAGCTCTCCTACCTGCTTCGCAGCCGGGGTCTGGCCCGGCCGCTCGACCTTGTTCGCAGCCATCAGCAGCGCGTCGACGATCTTACCCATCGCAGCGGACTCGGCCTGCGCGCCGCACTCGTGCGCACGCACGAGCGACTGCGTCTGCTCGAGGCGAAGCTCGGCGCCCTCTCCCCTCTCAGCGTTCTCGATCGCGGCTTCGCGATCATCGAGCGCGACGGCGCGCCGATCACGCGTTCGTCGATGCTGGCCTCCGGCGATGGTGTGAGCATCAGAATGGCCGACGGCAGCAAGGCCGCACGCGTCGAGTAACACAACGACTTCACGATACAGGGTTCGACGATGGAACAGACTTTCGAAGGTGCGCTCGAGCGACTGGCCGCGGTGGTCGGCGCGCTCGAGAACGACGGGACGTCGCTGGCCGATGCGATGTCGCTTTACGAGGAGGGAATCACACTGGCGCAGTCGTGCCGTCGCCAGTTGGAGGAAGCGGAGCTGAAGATCACCGAGCTGCGCGCGCGCACCGAGGGCGGCTTCAGCGAAGAGGAGATCGACATCTGAGCCTTGCGCGACGGCCGCCGGCTCGCGTGTGCGACCGCGCGGCGAGGCCATCGAGACGACCGACCATGAAGCACATCCCACTGACGATCATCGCCGGGCTCGCGCTGCTGGCGGCCTGCGACCGCTCCGACATTGAGGAGGCGCAGCGCTCCTGGCTCGAGGAGCAGCACCTGCTCGAGAAGCGGTTGCTCGAAGTGCGCGCCGAGCACCTCGCGCTGCGGCGCGGTCTCGACACGACGCGCGTCGACGACACCGCCGACTCCGCCTCGAGGGAGCGCTACGAGCGCGCGGTGGCGACGCTGCGCGACCACGAGGCGCGCCTCGACGCGATCGACACCGTCGTCGATCGCCATCAGCTCGCGCGCGACGTCGCGATCCGTGCCGACGACGTCGCGGCGGTCGCCAACGCGCGCGCGACCGCGACGGTCGACTACGAAACGTCGATGGCGACGCTCGACTCGATCGATCGGCAGAACGACGAGATCGCGGAGGTCCTCGCCGGCATTCGCCTCGGTGACGCTGTCGACACGGCCGGCCCAAAGTCCGACTCGCTCGGATCGAAGGACGGCGCCACCAGCGACACGAGCGCGGCAGGTGCCCCCGACGGCGGCACGATCGACAACACGATCGGTCGCGATGCGCCGGAGGAGCCTGGAGAGTAGCGGCGCCGACCGCGCCGTGGAGAACGAGACGCGATCCGTGGATGGTCCGGCGCACCCGTCGACGCGCCTCACGAGCACAGCAAAAGCAGAAACGGGGACGCGACCCATGTCGCGTCCCCGTTTCGTTGTCGCTGTGCTCGAGTCTACGCCAGAGCTCCGGCGCGCGGGCCGGCGGCGCGGATCTCGTCGGAGGTTCCGTCGGCGTACTTCTGGAAGTTCTCGTGGAAGAGCTGCGCCAGGTGCGTCGCCTTCTCGTCGTACTCGGCGGCGTCGGCCCAACTGCCGCGCGGATCGAGCACCTCGACCGGCACGCCCGGAACCGACGTCGGCACGTGCAGGCCGAAGATCGGATCCTCGCGGTACTCGACATGGTCGAGCTCGCCGGCGAGAGCCGCGTTGATCATCGCGCGGGTGTAGGCGATCTTGATGCGGTGGCCGACGCCGTAGGCGCCGCCGACCCAGCCCGTGTTGATCAGCCAGCAGTTGACGTTGTGCTCGTCGATCTTGCGGCCGAGCAGCTCGGCATAGACCGACGGATGATGCACCATGAACGGCGCGCCGAAGCACGTCGAGAACGTCGGCTGCGGCTCCTTGACGCCCTTCTCGGTGCCGGCGACCTTGGCGGTGTAGCCGGAGATGAACTGGTACATCGCCTGCGCGGACGTCAGACGCGCGATCGGCGGCAGCACGCCGAAGGCGTCGGCCGTCAGCATGATGATGTTGCGCGGGTGGCCGCCGCGGCTGCCCGGCGCGATGTTCGGGATGAACTCGATCGGATAGGCGCCGCGCGTGTTCTCGGTCTTCTGCGCCGAGTGCAGGTCGAGCGTCCGATGGATCTCGTCGTACTCGACGTTCTCCAGCACGGTGCCGAACATCTTCGTCGTCGCGAAGATCTGCGGCTCGGCCTCGGCCGAGAGGTTGATCATCTTCGCGTAGCAGCCACCCTCGAAGTTGAACACGCCGTCATCGGACCAGCCGTGCTCGTCGTCGCCGATGAGCTGGCGATTCGGGTCGGCAGAGAGCGTCGTCTTGCCGGTGCCCGAGAGTCCGAAGAACAGCGCGACGTCGCCGCGCTCGCCGACGTTCGCCGAGCAGTGCATCGGCATCACGTTGCGCAGCGGCAGCAGGTAGTTCATCGTCGTGAACAGCGACTTCTTCATCTCGCCGGCGTACGACGTGCCGCCGATGAGGATCAGCTTCTGCCCGAAGTCGATGAGGATGAACGTCTCGCTGCGCGTGCCGTCGACGGCCGGGTCGGCGACCATGTCCGGAACGTGTACGAGCGTGAAGTCCGCGGTGAAGGACGAGGCCGACTCGCCGATCTTCTCGATCGGGATGAACAGCGTCTGGGCGAACAGGTTGTGCCAGGCGTGCGTGTTGATCACGCGCACGCCGACGCGGTACGCCGGATCGGCGCCCACCCAGCAGTCGGCGACGAAAAGGTCCTTGCCCTCGTAGTGCTTCTTCGCGCGCTCGAGGAGCTGGTTGAAGCTCTCGCGCTTGAACTCGCGGTTGACCGGACCCCACCAGACATGGCCCTCGCTCGACTCTTCGCGCACCACGAACTTGTCGTTCGGCGAGCGACCCGTGTGCTCACCGGTCTCGACGATCAGCGGGCCGCCGGCCGCGAGGTGTCCCTCGCCGCGACGAATCGCTTCGTCGACGAGCTTGGCCGTCGAGCCGTTGTAGATGATCTCGCCGGCACCGGCTATGCCGAACAGTTCAAGCTGCTTCCGGATGTCCATGGTCCTCCGATTCGATTCGGGTTGCTGCGTCGAAATACGTCATGGGAAACTGGCGGAAAATACACAGGCCCGCGGGATGCCGCGCCCGATAAAGTTGTGTTTGCTGGTTTCAGCGCCCTTCGCGGCCCGCTCCGGTCGATTTCGGAGCATCCCACGTCCGGTCACCCCCCGCCTCCGGACGCGACGCAGGGTCCCGGACGCGAGCGCCCCGGCACTGACTGCAGTGCCGGGGCGTCGTTCGTTCGGACTGGTGATCGCTGTCGCGACTACACGTCGAGGTTGCGCACGTAGCGGGCGTTGCGCTCGATGAACTGACGGCGCGGCTCGACCGCGTCGCCCATCAGCGTCTCGAAGATGTGCGCGGCGCTCTGCGCGCTCTCGATCGTCACCTGCTGCAGCGTGCGCACCTCCGGGTTCATCGTCGTCGCCCAGAGCTGCTCGGGGTTCATCTCGCCGAGTCCCTTGAAGCGGCTGATGACGATGCCGTCCTTCGTGCGCTGCGTGCCGTCGTCCTCGAGGTTGTCGACCGGCGTCTCGTCGTCGCCGCCCTTGGACTTCGCGTTGCGGATGCGCGCGATGATCTCGTCGCGCTCGGCCTCGTCGTAGGCGTACTGGTCGAGCTTGCCCTTGCGCACCTTGTACAGCGGCGGCATCGCGAGGTAGACCTTGCCGGCCTCGATGAGCTCGCGCATGTAGTTGAAGAACAGCGTCAGGATCAGCGTCCGGATGTGCGCGCCGTCGACGTCGGCGTCGGCCATCAGGATCACCTTGCCGTAGCGCGCCTTCGAGACGTCGAGCGTCTCGCCGAAGCCCACGCCGAGCGCGGTGAAGATGTTCCGGACCTCCTCGTTCTCGAGCACCTTGTTCAGACGCGCCTTCTGCACGTTGAGGATCTTCCCGCGCAGCGGAAGGATCGCCTGCGTGCGGCGGTCACGCGCGCTCTTGGCCGAGCCGCCGGCTGAGTCGCCCTCGACCAGGAAGATCTCGCAGTGCTCCGGGTCCTCGATCGAGCAGTCGGCGAGCTTGCCCGGGAGCATCGTGCTCTCGAGCGCGCTCTTGCGACGGACGAGCTCGCGCGACTTGCGCGCGGCCTCGCGCGCCTCGGCGGCGAGGTAGACCTTCTCGATGATCTGCTTGCCGACCTTCGGGTTCTCCTCCAGGTACTGCGCGAGCTGGTCGCTGAAGATCGAGCGGACGATGCCTTCGACCTCGCCGTTGCCGAGCTTGGTCTTGGTCTGTCCCTCGAACTGCGGCTCGGGAACCTTCACCGAGATCACCGCGGTCAGCCCCTCCTTGAAGTCGTCGCCGGTCAGGCTGATCTTCTCGTTCTTGAGGAGCTTGTTCTTCTGTGCGTACGCGTTGAGCGTGCGCGTCAACGCCGAGCGGAAGCCCGAAACGTGCGTGCCGCCCTCGTGCGTGTTGATGTTGTTGACGTAGCTGAAGACGTTCTCGCTGTAGCCGGCGTTGTACTCCAGGCAGACCTCGACGGTGACGTTCTCCTTCTCACCCTCGACGAAGACCGGCTTGACGATCGGCGTGCGCGACTCGTCGATGTAGCGGACGAAGCCGACGAGGCCGTCGCTGTAGTGGAACGACTCCTCCATCCCGTCCTCGCGCTCGTCGCGCAGCGTGATGGTGATCGACGGGTTGAGGAACGCGAGCTCGCGCATGCGCTCGGCGATCGTGTCCCAGCGGTACTCGAGGACCTTGAAGATCGTCTCGTCCGGCTTGAACCACTGGTGCGTGCCGGTCTCGCTCTTGCGCTTGGTCACGCCGATCTCGATGACGTCGCCCTGCGGGTGTCCCTCGCGGAACTCCTGGCGGTAGATCTTGCCGTCGCGCTTGACGGTCGTGACCATGTGCTGCGACAGCGCGTTGACGCACGAGACGCCGACGCCGTGAAGACCGCCGGAGACCTTGTAGGAGTTCTTGTCGAACTTGCCGCCGGCATGAAGGATCGTCATGACGACCGTCAGCGACGACATCTTCTTCGTCGAGTGCATGCCGACCGGGATGCCCGAGCCGTTGTCCTCGACGCTGATGGAGTTGTCCTTGTGGATCGTGATCTCGATGGTGTCGCAACGGCCGGCGAGCGCCTCGTCGATCGAGTTGTCGACCACCTCGTAGACGAGGTGATGAAGCCCGCGCGTGCCCACGTCACCGATGTACATCGCAGGGCGCTTGCGCACGGCCTCGAGACCCTCGAGGACCTTGATCGAGTCCTCGTTGTAGGTGTAGGTGCCGTTCCCCTCCGCCACGCTCTTGGGTTCAACAGTAGGCATTCTGAGTGATCCTTGCGTTTCTAAAGTCGTTCAGGTTTCCGATCGATAAAGAGACGATCGACACCGCCCCATCATCTAGATTCCGTGCCCGGTCGCGAGAATAGATCGCCGCGATTTCGCACGGGATTCGGCGCTCAGCGGACGATCATCTCCTTGATGATCTCCGCACCCAGTCGCTCGTTGAGCCGCTGGAGAATCTCATCGCGACGCAGCATCAGCTCGGTGCGCCATGCGGCGCTCTCGACGCTGACGAACAGCCGTCCGTTGTCGACGCGCTCGACGTGCGCGTGACGGGCGAACGCCTCGCCGACGACCTCTTCCCAGTAGCCCGGCACCGAGTGCTCCTGGACCTTCTGGTCGAGCCCGTTGGCGCGAAGCCACTCCTTGATCGCCGTTCCGATCGTCTGTGCCATGTCAGGTCTCCCTCGCTCGGACTGTCAGTCGTACATGCGATGCCTACGTGATCTCGCCGTCGTCGGGCGCCCCGTTCGGTCGCCAGGCCGCCCTGGCCGCCATCGCGGGGCCGACGATCTCCCCGCGCTCGATCTCGATGTGTGCGTCGTCGGCGCCGAGCCGGACGTCGTCCATGAACGGCAGCAGGCTCAGCGAGCCGATCGTGATGAACACCTGGGCGAGCTCGCGGGTCAGGTCGTAGACCCGTCGCGCGCGCTCCGGATCGAGCGCTCCGAAGATGTCGTCCAGAAGGATCGCAGGCGTCTCGGCGCACTGCTCGCGCAGGTATTCGAACTCGGCGATCTTCAACCCGATCAGCAGGGTCTTGTGCTGTCCCTGGCTCGCGGCCACGCGGACGTCGCTGCCGTCGATCTCCATGCGCAGGTCGTCGCGGTGCGCTCCGAAGAGCGTCGTGCCGCGGCGTTGTTCCTCGGCCCAGACCTGCCGGCTGCGCAGCCACAGGGCATCGCGATAGTCGTCGACCGAATCCTGCGGCGTGCTCACCGCGTCCGGCGCATACGAGAGCGCGACCTGCTCGGCGCCGACGGCGACCGCGTCGGCGGTGCGGCGGAAGATCGGCGCGAAGTCGCGAACGAACATCGTCCGCTCGTGCATCAGGTGCGCGGCGCGCTCGATCAGGCCCTCGTCCCACGGCTCGATCAGCGAGCGGTCGACCGCGCGGCCGCCGCGACGCGCGGCCGCGAGCACGGCGTTGCGCTGCTTGAGCAGCCGGCGGTACTGCATCAGGTCCTGCAGGTAGCGGCGCTTGGCCTGCGAGATGACCAGGTCGACGAAGCGGCGGCGCTCGGCGGGCGGGCCTGCGGTGATCGCCTTGAGGTCGGGTGAGAGGACGACCGTCGGCGCGATGCCGATGATCTGCGCGGCGCTCTGCGCCTGGGTTCCGTCGAGCCAGATCGTCTTGCCGCTGCCGCTCTCGTAGCGGATGTCGATGCGGCGCGGCACACCGTAATCGCTCGTGAACTCGAGCGTCGCCTCGAGCTGATGCTCGCCTCGGCGGACCAGGGCCGCCTCCGGCGTGCCGACGAACGACTTCGTCAGCGTGCACAGCGAGATCGCCTCGAGCACCGACGTCTTGCCGGCGCCGTTGCGACCGGTCAGAATGTTGACGCCCGGCGCGGCCTCGAGCCGCGTCGCGACGTGGTTGCGGATGTTGCGAAACTGCAGCCGCCGGATGCGCATCGGTCGGTGGCTCGACGTGAATTCACCGATGCGTGGCGCGCTCGGTGCGCCACGACGGACGGAGGTTGGGACCGACGACGGCGTCGATCAGTTGTTGAGGCGGATCGGCATCAGCAGCATCAGGATGTCCTGCCCGTTGCGCGTTCCGTACGGCGTGATCAGCGACGGTCGCAGCGGCGTCGAGAAGGCGAAGCTCACCTCGTCGGCGTCGATCCGGTCGAGCGCCTCGCGCACGAACAGCGAGTTGAAGCCGATCTCCATCTCGTCGTCGGCGTAGTCGCACGGAACGTTCTCGTAGGCCTCGCCGCCGGTGTCGATGTCCTCGGCCTGCACGCGCAGCCCGTTGCCGCCGACCTTCATGCGGACCTGCCGGGTCTGTGAGTTCGAATACAGGCTGACGCGGCGCACGGTGTTCAGGAGCTCCTCGCGCCGGATGATCATCAGCTTGTCGTTGGCCTGCGGGATGACGCTCTCGTAGTTCGGGTAGGTCTCGTCGATCAGCCGCGCGGTGATCGTCGTCGTGCCGTCGGCCAGGCGCACGTGCGTCGCCGATGCCTCCAGCCGAATCTCCGCCTCGCCGACAGAGCGCGCCGAGAGCTGCAGCGCCTTCGGCGGCACGATGATGTCCAACGTCTCTGTGACATCCACCGGCGACTGCCGGTCGATAATGCGTACCAGGCGGAATCCGTCGGTCGCGACCGCGCGGATCTCCTCGGGCCGGAACTGGAAGAGCACGCCGGTCATCGCCGGACGGAATTCGTCGGTCGAGCAGGCGAAGATCGTCCGCTCCACCATCGCGGAGAACGTCCCCTGCGGAAGGGTCAGCGCGATTCTTGGCTCGAACTTTGCGACCTGTGGAAAATCGGCGGGATCCAGCCCCGTTAGCCGGTATTCGCCGGTCCCCGTCTTCAGCGTCACCCGGCGCGTCGTCGGGTCCGCCTCGAACGACACCTCCCCCTGCTCGAACGCCTTGACCGTGTCGGTAAGGCGCTTCGCCGGAATCAGGAGCGCACCATTTCGCTCCCCCCGCACTTCGAGCCGGGTCGTCATGGTGATGTCCATGTCGGTGGCCGTCATGCTCAGCGTCGAGCCCTCGAGCTCGAGCAGGAGATTCTCGAGCACAGGCATCGGTGAGCGCTGCGGAGTCGCGCTGGCAATGCGACCGAGGGCCTGAGCCAGATCCTTGACGGCGGCGGTGAACTTCATATGGGCTGAAGAATCTTCTTCGGGTGGGATAGCAGAATTTTACGCAGAACCTGCGCAACCTGACTGAAACGAACCTCGAACCACGGCATCCGACACCACGCTCCCGGACCGATTACCGATACGATGAGGCGGCGCTATGAGAACGCAGATCGAGACTGATAAAACTACGAAAACGGCCTACCAGGGCCAAGCGGGAACTTACCTGATTCAGGGCGAACTGGGCCGCGGACGCGCCGGCTCCGAGCCTCGCAAGGGACCGGTTCTCGCGATGGTCGGCAAGCTCTTCAAGGCCTCGGCAGCCAATGGTCAGCAGGTCTCGCTGAACTACATGACCAAGCGCTGAGGCACTCCGATTCCGACAGCCGGCGGGATGTGGAGAGATTGTGGATAACCTGGTGTACGCCAGGCGACGCCAACGGGCGAAGCCGCGTGCACGTTCAGAATAGAACGGCCGATTTCGGTCCGAACATTGAGAAGAGCACGACCCGGGTGTTGCACACTGCAGGGTCGTGCTTTTTTTTGCGCCCATGGACTCCTCGAAACCACCGATCCCTCGTGCCAGTTCCGATGACCCGGACGCCGCGCGACTCGTCATCACCGACGTGCAGACGCAGCGGCGGCGCGCCGAGCGCCGGTCGATCTTCATCAATGGCGAGTTCGCGTTCGGCATCAGCGAGGAGAGCTATGTTCGCTATGCCCTCTTCCGCGGCCGCGAGGTCACCCAGGAGTTCCTCGACGAGGTCCGCCTGGCAGAGGAGCGCTACCAGGCGCGTCAGGTGGCCCTTCGATTCCTACAGCGGCGCATGCGCAGCGTTCAGGAGATTCAGAGGAAGCTCGCCGAGAAAGAGTTCCCGCCGGAGACCATCGACGACACCGTCGAGTTCCTGCGTGGCTATGGGATGATCGACGACGAGGCCTTCGCCCGCGCGTTCGTCAACGACCAACTGCTGCGCCGCCCCATCGGACGACGTCGGCTGGAGCAGGAGCTGCGAACGAAAGGGATCGCGAAGGATGCGGCCGGTGAGATGGTCTCGGCGATGCTCGGCGACGACGAGGAATTCGCCAACGCGCTCGCGGCGGCCGAGAAGAAGCTGCCGACGGTACGCGGAGACGATCCGAAGAAACGCGAGCGTTCGATGGCGAACTTTCTCGCGTCCCGTGGCTTCGCATGGGGAACGATCACGAGGGTGCTCTCGCAGGTGCGCGAGCGGCTTCGCACTGCAGACGACCAGACCGACGAGGAGTGATGAGCGACGACTTCGACGATCTCGACGATCCCGGTTTCGGTGACGACGACGAGCCGATCATTGCCAGCGAGGACGAGCTCACGCCGGTGCCGTACCCGTGCGCCGAGTGCGGCGAAACCAACCGGACGATGCTCGATCCCGGCGGCGGGCTCCATCAGGAGTACACCGAGGATTGCGAGGTCTGCTGCCGGCCGAATCTCCTGAGGATCATGATCGACCCGCAGACGCGCGCAGTGTCGATCGAGGCCGAGCTCGAGGATCGCTGAGGCGATGTGCCTCCCTTCTCAGCCGGCCAGCACCGGCAGCGAGAGCGTGCGTCCGAGCGGCAGTCCGTGCTCCGGCACGTGCGGCGTGCCCACGGCGCAGTCTCCGTCGAAGGCACCGATCGTGCACTCGACGATCGTGTTCTCCAGTCGCGCGTCGTACGGCGCGGCGACCCGCAGGTAGTTGTCGGTCAGTCCGACGACGCGGCCGCCGCGATCGCCGTGCTCGAACAGGACGCGGCGGCGGGAGCCGACGAAGCGGGCCGCGAACGCCGCGCGCTTCTTCTCCGAGAGCGTGCGCAGGATCGTCGTGCGCCGGCGGCGCTCCTCGATCGGTACCGGATCGGCCGACCGTGCGGCCGGCGTGTTTTCGCGCTCGGAGTACGTGAACACGTGGAGGTATGCGACCGGCAGGCCGTGAAGCAACTCGCGCGTGCGCTCGAAGTCGCCAATGCTCTCGCCCGGGAAACCTACGATGACGTCGACGCCGATCGCCGCGTCGGGCATCAGCGAGACGATGCGCTCGACGCGCTCACGATAGTGCTCGCTGCGATAGCGGCGGCGCATGCGACCGAGCACGTCGTCGGAGCCGCTTTGCAACGGGATGTGGAAGTGCGGAAGCATCCGATCCGAGCCCGCGGCCAGCTCGATGATCCGATCCTCCAGGAGGTTCGGCTCGATCGAGGAGATCTTCAGTCGCTCGAGTCCCTCGACGTCGTGCAGTCGCACCAGCAGGTCGAACAGCCGCTCGCCGGTCCCCTTGCCGTAATCCCCTACATTCACACCGGTCAGGACGATCTCGCGATAGCCTCCGTCGACGAGACGGCGCGCAGCATCAACGGCCTCGTCGATCGCATGGCTCCGGCTCGAGCCGCGCGCCAGTGGGATCGTGCAGAACGTGCACGTGTAATCGCAGCCATCCTGAACCTTGAGGAACGCGCGCGTGCGCGTGTCGCCCTCGCCGCTTGCGGCCGCTCCGAAGTCGTCGACCGCACCGATCTCGCCGACGGCGATGCGCGGCGTGTCGAGCTTTGCGAAGCGCTGTTCGAACTCGAAGATCCTGAACTTCTCTGCCGAACCGAGCACCAGGTCGACGCCGTCGATCGACGCGATCTCCTCCGGCTGCAACTGCGCGTAGCACCCGGTGACGATCACGAACGCGTGCGGGTTGGCGCGCAGCGCGCGGCGGACGACCTGGCGGCACTCGCGGTCGGCGTTCTCGGTCACCGTGCACGAGTTGACGACGACGACGTCGGCGCCGGCCGAGCCCAGCTCGACGACCCCGAAGCCGCGCTCGGCGAAGGCCGCGCCGATCGCGCTCGACTCAGCGTAGTTGAGCTTGCAGCCGAGCGTGTGAAGCGCGACGCGCGGCGATGTCGACTCTGCGTGCATGTGTGAGTAACGGAGATGGACGGACGGAATTGCCGCACCGCTGCGGCATCGGCGCGGGGATTGCGTTTAAACCAGCGGACGCGCGATCATTCAGACATGGTGTTCCACGAACCGGAGGACGTGCCCCATGAGCAAACTTGGTCTCGACCTGTTCATCACCGCGGAGCAGGACTTCGAAGTTCGCCAGTACCGGATCCTCAACGCCCTGGCGAGCGTCCGCGATGACTTCACGCACAACCGCATCTACCCGACGCTCGGGGAGCTCATCGAGCTCTACATGACGCTCACGCGGATTTCGCGCAGCGCCGGAGACATCCGCCACGAGCTGCCTCGCCGCATCAAGGGACTCGATCTCAAGGCACAGCGCATCATCTACGAGCCGCTCGACATGTCGCAGCGCGATCTCGAGGCGGTCGAGGAGCTCATCAACTGGTCGCTGCCGCACATCCAGCACGCGATCGAGGAGGGACAGACAATCTTCAACTTCGTCGACGAGAACCTCGGCGTCGAGGAGGTCGGCATTCTCCCGTCGTACGCCGAGGAGGGCTACCTACTGATCCCGGAGCCGCGGCGACGTCTGCTTCACGTGCTGCGCTACGAGGTCTCGATCTTCAGCGGCAGCGACGAGCAGTATCGCAACCTCAAGACGATCTCGATCCAGTCGATCCCGCTCGGCCTCATCGACGAGTCGCCGCTGGCGATCAAGCGCAGTCTGATCGAGCGTCATCACGACCTGCCGAATCCGGCGACCTATCTGTTCCGGACCGAGCTCGACTTCCCATACTCCGAGACGATCCTGCCGGTCGCGAAGCGGAAGTTCATGCGCAGGTTGTTCTCATAGGGACGCTCTCGCAACGAGCCTTTCTCAGCGAGCATCTCAAAGGTCGAGGGCGACCGTCGCCGACGGGCAGTTGACTGCCGTCGCGACTGTCGCCCTCGAGCGTTCAATCACCGTCGCACCGCACGATCCCTCCCTCCGGCTCGGTCGCTACTTGTCGGCCTCTCCCATCACCGGATCGATCGCTCCGATGATCGCGACGACGTCGGAGATCATCGCGCCCTCGCACATCGGCGTCAGCGCCTGCAGGTTGCAGAACGACGGCGACTTGATCTTCATGCGGTAGGCGTGGCCGGTGCCGTCGGCGACGATGTAGAAACCGAGCTCGCCCTTGGATCCCTCGATCGCGAAGTACGACTCGCCCGGCTCGGGCATCGTGCCGTAGTTGATGAGCATGAAGTCGCTGATCAGCTCCTCCATCTTCGTGTAGATCTCGGTCTTGCCCGGCATGACGTGCTTCGCGTCGTTGGCCATGACCGGACCGTCGGGGATCTTCTCGAGGAGCTGGCGGACGATCTTCAGCGACTCCTTCATCTCGTCGCCGCGCACCATGTAGCGAGCGAGGCAGTCGCCGCCGGTGTAGGTGATGACGTCGAAATCGAGCTCGTCGTAGAACAGGTACGGCTCGTCACGACGCAGGTCGTGCGCGACGCCGGAGCCGCGCAGGCAGGGTCCGGTCAGGCCGTAGCGGATCGCGTCCTCGGCGCTGAAGTAGCCGACGCCGGAGACGCGGTCGATGAAGATGCGATTGCGGTTGATGAGTCCCTCGAAGTCGCGCAGGTGCTTCGGGAACTCCTCGATGAACGCGCGGATCATCGGGATGATCTCCGGCGGGAAGTCGTTGGCGACGCCGCCGACGCGCGTGTAGCTCGTGGTGAAGCGTGCGCCGCACATGCGCTCGAAGATGTCGTAGAGCTTCTCGCGCTCGCGAAACGTCCACAACAGCATCGTCACCGCTCCGACGTCCATCGCCATCGCGCCCATGGCCATCAGGTGCGAGCTGATGCGCGCGAGCTCGGCGATCATCGTGCGGATCCACATCGCCCGCCTGGGGATCTCGATGCCGGCGGCATGCTCGACCGCGAGGGCATAGCCCACGTTGTTCGCCAGCGGCGACAGGTAGTCGAGCCGGTCGGTGTGCGGCAGGAACTCGTGGTAGGTGATGTTCTCGGCGAGCTTCTCGTAGCCGCGGTGCAGGTACCCGAGCTCCGGCACGCACTTCTCGACGGTCTCGCCGTCAAGGCGCAGCAGCACGCGCAGCACGCCGTGGGTCGCCGGATGCTGCGGACCCATGTTGAGGATCATCGTGTTGTCGAGCGGATCGCGTCCCTCGACCGAGATCATCGTGTCCTTGTCGATGATGCGGCTGAGGATCTTCCGCTGACGTATATCGGTGACGCGCTCGAGCGTCGCGGTCGAATTGATGTTCATTGATCTGGTGCTCGTTAGTTCCTCTCCGGCATCGGCATCGACCCGGGCACGCCCATCATCGGGAACTCCTTGCGCAGCGGGTACAGCGGCTCGCCCGTGCTCGGATCGACGAAGTCCTCCGGCAGGTACATCCGGCGCAGGTCCGGATGCCCGTCGAAGATCACGCCGTGCATGTCGTAGGCCTCGCGCTCATACCAGTTCGCCGACTCCCACAGCCCGACCACCGACTCGACGTGGGGATTCTTCTCCTCGACGAAGCACTTGACGCGCAATCGGAGGTTGTGCGGGATCGACCAGAGATTGTAGACGACCTCGAAGCGATCGTTGCGCCGGAACCAGTCGACGACGCAGACGTCCTTCAGCAGATTGAAGCGCAGCGACGGATCGTCGCGCAGCATGCTCATCAGCTCGATCAGACGCTCGCGCGGAACGCGGAGCGAGAGCTCGCCCCGATTCTCGAACGCGTCGAGCTGGTCGGCGCCGAACGCCTCATTGAGCCTCGGCAGGACGGCCGCCTTGACGCGCTCGAGGCGCTCGGAAAGGTGCTTCATGTCGATTGCCACGATAGTTCGTTTCCCCGTCTGTTATCGCCGCTATGACTCATGCGTACGGCACACGGCGGCAAGCCACACAAAATGGCGACCGAGGCAACACTACGCAACGCTCGCTCGGCGGTGGTACGGTTCGTCACAGGACCAAAGCAAGGGCCGATGGAGCCGGACGACACCCGGACGCCGTTCAGAGTCGTCCCGAGTACTCGCGCAGGAACTCGCGCTCCTCCTCCGTCAGGTCGGAGTATCCCTTCTCGTTGATGCGGTCGAGGATCGAGTTGAGCCGCTCCTCGTCGCTGACCTCCCGCGGCGTCGACTTCTGGAACGGCATCCGCAGGCGGACTGGCTGTGGAGCCGACGCCCGGCGCGCGCCCGGCGTCGCCCGCCACGCCGGCTCGTTGCGGCTGCCGGCGACCATGCGCTCGACCGAGCGGATCGGACGCAGCAGCACCGGATACTTCTGGAAGCGGATGTGGAAGTAGATCGCGCCGAGGACCAGACCGTAGCCGCCGTTGGCCAGCAGGCTGACGAGCGATCCTCCGTTGAGCCAGCCGAGCAGCCCAATGAGCGCGATCGTCGCGACGATGAACGCCAGCAGCACCCAGCCGCGCACCGAGAAGAAGATGATCCGCACCTCGGAATGCGGGAACAGGTAGACGAAGCCGACGAGCGTGAACAGCGCGATGGTGAGCGGCGAGCCCAGCGGTGTGGCGGTGCCGAGAAACAGGAGCACGTGCAGAAGTGCGACCGCCAGGGTCACCGTCAGCAGCAGCAGGCCGAAGCGTCGCGTGCCGAGCATCTGCTCGACCTCCTCCGACGGCGCGCCGAAGCAGATCGCCGCGATGATCAGGCTTCCGAACATCCCCGCGCCGATCGACAGCGGCCACGAGAGCACGCGCCAGAGCTCGAGTCCGGGCACGACGCTCGTCGGGAACAGCACGGTCGCACTCGTGATCACGCCCCCGCGGTCGATGAACGAGACCACGAACAGGACGATCAGCGCGATCAGGATCTTCCGTGACAGCGACGCGTGCATCATGGGCGGTAGCGATGTTCGATTCGTCCGTGGCTGCGCCGGGAAACCTACGACGCAGCACTTCTTCCGCAAAGCGCGGGCCCTAACGCCGGGGCGCCTCGTCGTAGCCCAGTCGCACGAGCATCGTCCATCCGGCAAATCCGCGCGGCATCGGTCGCTCGCGCCGCGCGAGCAGCTCGAAGGTGATGCCCTCGATCGCGAAGCTCGTCGCGCCGCGATCGCGCTCGAAGGCCTCGATCGCGCGCTGAAGGATGCTGCGCCGCAGGTACGGCCGGTAGTCGCCGGCGTCGTTGGCGATCCAGTACTCCGGTCGATGCCGCCGCAGGAACGCGCCCATGTCGGCCGACTCCAGATACGGCGCGACGAGCCCGTCGGTGATCCCGTCGAGGCTCAGCAGCGACACGTCCGGACGCAGCCAGTAGCGGCCCTGGACCTCGTAGGCGAGCACCGTCTGCCCGGGCAGCGCGATCGCGTTGACGCGCTCGACGACCTCGCGCTCGACGATCTCGTCGAAACGGTAGCCGCGCCGAGACTGCTCGACGGCCTCGCCGAGCACAGCCAGCGGCGGCCGCACGACGAACAGCAGCACGACGATAGCGGCGCTGATGATCCAGGCGCGGGCGGGATGCTCCTCGGCGCGGAGCCGTCGCTCGGCCTCCGCGAGAGCGCGGCCGGCGCCGAGAACGATGAACGGAGCGATCGGCAGGAAGTACCGCGGCAGGTCGTTGGTCACCGGCTGCACGAACACGAGCAGCACGGGGTACATCAGCATCGCCGCGCCTCCGTAGAGGCCGATCCACGTCGTGCGTCGATCGCGTCGAAGCAGATCGAGACCGAGCCCGCCGAGGGCGATCGCGTAGAGGATCGAGCCGAGGTAGCCGAGCGCCTTGCGCGAGAGCAGGATCGGTCCGATGCGATCGGCGGATTCCTTGAGCGCGAACGCTCGGCACTTGCTCGAGACCGAGATCGTGCCGAGGGTCGTGTAGCTGTAGCCGAAGTACAGCGCCGCCGGGATCGCGGCGACCGCGGCCGCGCCGACGAGCGTCGCGAGCGTGCGCGCCGAGCGCTGCGGACCGGCGATCCAGAGCGCCGCGATCTGCAGAGGGACCAGCAGCGTCGCGTCCGGTCGCGACAGAGGCATCAGCGCCCAGACCGCGGCCAGCGGCGCGATCGCCGCGAGCGTGATGCGTCCGTCGGTGCGCCAGCGTGTCAACAGCCGGTCGCCCGCAACGAGAGAAAGCGCGACGGCCGCGACGGCCAGCGGCGACTCGTACATCATCAGGCCGAAGATGGTCATCATCTCGACCGCGTACAGCAGCGCGACGCCGCTGCCGCCGTTGCGTCCATTGAAGCGCGCGGCCATTGCCGCGAGCACGATGAACGAGCCGAGCGTGGCCAGCAGTCCGACGACCTTCGCGCCGATCACGTCGGCGCCGAAGAGATACGGGATCGCGAGGATCAGGCTCCAGAGCGGTGAGGTGGCGCCCGAGGAGAAGACGCCGGGGTTGTACGCGAAGAAGTCGCCGGCGGCGTTGCTGCGCGCGTACGGCAGGTAGATGACCGGGTCGCCCCAGAACGTCGCGAACAGCAGCACGCCCGCGACGACGATGGTGCCGACGCCGATCGCGATCGCCAACGACCACAGTCCCTCGGGACTGCGCATCCGGACTGGGATCATCCGAACATTCCCCAGAGATGCTCGATGACGCCGGGCACAGCGACGATCGTCGTCGCGACGCCGGCGAGCCCTCCGGCCAGGTGCGCCTCGTGGCCGATGTTGTCGCGCCGGTTGCGCATCGAATAGATCGAGTAGGCCACGTAGAGGATCGCGAAGAGGAACGCCGGCATCGGGATGAGCATCATCACGTAGATGCGCTGCAGCGGATAGAACAGGCAGTACGAGAACAGCACGCCCGCGACGGCGCCCGATGCGCCGATCGCGATGTACTCCGGCTGATTGCGATACTTGAGCAGCGGGTAGAGATTGCCGAAGACCAGACTCACCAGGTAGATCGTCACGAACAGCGGTCCGTCGACGGTGGACTCGAGCGCCGGTCCGAAGATGAACAGCGTGAGCATGTTCACGAACAGGTGCGCGAGGTCGCCGTGGATCAATCCTGCGGTGACGACGGGATGGTACTGGTGCGTGCGCACCATGCGGTAGGGCTCGAGCGCGAGGAAGCGCCAGAGCCCCTCGCTCGCAAACGCGGCGATGCTTAGCGCGACGGTCACGACGATGAGCGCCAGGGTCGCGATCGACTGTTCGTATCCGGAGGAATCCATTGCGGCAAATATAGCGGCGCGCGCGACCGTTGACGCCGGGACGGCGATTCACCCAATCTCACAGTTTGCGCGAGAGTGTTCGTTTGGAATGTGGACCCCGGACGTCGTATACTTGCAGTCCCTCAACTGTGGGGCGCTCTAGAACGTGCTTCTGAGCCTCCGTGAGGCGGCCAGGGTCAGGTAGCTCAGTTGGTAGAGCAATGGACTGAAAATCCATGTGTCGGGGGTTCAAATCCCTCCCTGACCACAGACGGAACATCGGCGTGTAGCGCAGCCCGGTAGCGCACTTCGTTCGGGACGAAGGGGTCGCAGGTTCAAATCCTGCCACGCCGACATCGAAACAGCTCTGGCTTGCGCCGGGGCTGTTTTCGTTTGCACCCGCCGGTGTGCGCAACGACGGCGCGGGACTGTTTCAGCCGCAGTTTCAGACGTGGTCTGCGACGCGTTCGACCGTATGAGGAGATACCGATGCCCGCCGACGCCTCTTCCCTGCCGACCCACTACGGATATCATCGACCGACGCGACTGCGCAAGGGTGACGTGATCGGCATCGTCGCGCCGAGCTCGCCGCAGCGCGACGACGAACGGCTGCGCCGCGGCATCCGCTACTTCGAGTCGCTCGGCTATCGCGTCCGGCTCGGTGAGCACCTGTGGGAGCGTCACGGGTACCTCGCCGGCACCGACGAGGAGCGGCTCGACGATCTCAACGCGATGATCCGCGATCCGCAGGTGCGGATGATCATCGCAGGGCGCGGCGGCTACGGTATGACGCGCATCATCGAGCGCGTCGACTACGCAGCGCTCGGCCGCGCGCGCAAGATCGTCGTCGGCTTCAGCGACGTCACCGCGCTGAACTTCGCTGCGCTGGCAAAGTCGAAACTCGTCACGTTCTCCGGCGCGATGCCGGGCGTCGACTTTGCCGACGCGACCGTCGACGCGTTCGCAGAGGAGAGCTTCTGGGCGGCGGTGACTTCGACGAAGGCGCTCGGGACCGTGCCCTCCCCCGACGACACACCGATCGCGCCGCTCGCGCGCGGACGGGCCGACGGCTGGCTGCTTGCCGGCAACCTCACGCTTGCCGCGGCGCTCTGCGGCTCGCGCTGGCTTCCGAAGACGAAGGGGGCGATCATGCTGCTCGAGGAGATCGGTGAGGAGGCCTATCGCGTCGATCGACTGCTGTCGCAGCTCTGGAACGCGGGCGCGATGCGCGGGCTCTCCGGACTCGCCCTCGGCGCGTTCACCGATGCCGCGCCGCGCCGCGTGTCGGTCGACCCGCTACCGATCGAGGAAGTGTTCGCCGAGTACGTCCGCCGCGCGGCGGTGCCGGCAATCGGCGGCATCAGCTACGGCCACATCGCACGCAAGCTCACGCTGCCGCTGGGAGTGCGCGCGCGCCTCGACGGCACGCGCGGCACCCTTCGCCTCGTCGAGTCCGGAGTCTGCTGAGGCGCGAACGCGGCGCGACCGTGTACGCGGCGCGACGCGCCTGCCAGGTCCCGCCGTCGGTAGAAGCGCGTCGGCCCGGCGCCTGGCGCCGGGCCGACGCGTTCGTCAACCACTTCCTGCAATCCGCACGACCACCCGCGGCCCGCACTCCCTCACGCCTTCATCCTCGCCCCCTCGTCCTCGACCGTGAAGATCCACGCGGCGATCTTGCCGATCGGCACCGCGTCGAAGTTCTCCCAGTGATCGAGCGTGAACTGCGTGCGGCTCGACGTATCGTCGGGCGAACCGCTCATCGTCTCCTCGTGGATCCGGCGCAGGCGAGCCTGCCACGCGATGATGTTCTCGACGCGCAGGTCGACCCATCCGGCCGACGCCCATTCGTCGACGTGAGCGCTCGTGACGTCGAGCTCGGTCTCGCCGCGGAACGGCGGGATCGCAATCTTCTCGCCGCGCAGCAGCGTGACACCGTCGGGCATGAGCACCGGGATGCCGATCGAGATGATGCGGCTGCGCAGGTCGGCGTTGGCGCGCAACAGCGCCGCGGCGGCCTCGGACATCTGCGCGGCGTCGGCGTCGATCACGCTGCGGACGGATCCGCCGACCAGGCCGAGGATGTGCGCCTCGTACAGGAGCTTCGACAGACGAGGCGGACCGAGCATCTCGAAGGCGACCGACGGAATGCCCGACTCGGCCTCGAGCCGCGCGAGGCGCTCGACCGCGCGCGATCGAAGCACGCCGCCGCGATAGGTCGGGCCGAAGACCGCGCCGTCGAGCGCGTTGATGACGTCGTGGCCGGTGTTGCCGCCCTTGAGCTCGAAGACCACGTGGTCGGCGATCTCCTCGGGCGTGATCATCTCCATCTGCTGCAGCGACGAGATCGCCTCGAACTCGCCCCGCGAGAAGATCCCGTTCTCGCCGGTGTCGATGAACGGCGCGGTGAGGTTCCTGCCGGTCGGCGCCGAGCAGTCGGCATCGGTCAGTCGCAGGCGTCCATCGAGCGTGACGCCGTGCTCGCCGCAGTCGACCAGCGGAATCGCGCGTCCGCGGCGGCGTACCTCGCCGTGCTCGATGCGCTTCCAGGCGATCGTCGCGGTCGGCTTGATCTCCTTGATGATCGGACCATCGGGCGTGCGGCCCATCAGGAACAGCAGCAGCGTGTGAGCGCCGGCGACGGAGGTCTTGCTCAGGAGCACGCGCGACGGCCGCTCCTCCGAATGCGTGTAGGGAATGTTCAGGCCCATGCCGCCGGAGCCGACGGTGCCGATCTTGATATAGGCCTTTGCCGAGCAGTCCTTCAGCCCGCGCGCGAGGATCTGCACGTGGCGGATCAACTGCGGGATGTACTGCGTCGCCAGCAGCCGCTCGACGACCTCGCGCTCGCCCTCGCCGCGCTCGAACGCCTTCATCACCGCACGACTCGAGCTGAAGATGTCCTGGTAGGCGATCGCGGTGGCGGTGTTGACGCAGTCGATGACCGCATCGACGTTGTGGTCGACGAGAAGCCGGTACAGCGCGGAACCGGCGAGCAGCTCCTCGGACAGATCGTTGACGATGTCGGCGATGAGAAGCGGTCGGATGTGCGGATCGGCAAGGAGCTCCTCTCGGGAGCGGAAGCGGTGCTCGTCGCGTCCGAAGACGTTGCCGGCCCATGGCACGATGGTTGTTTGATCGATCGGCTTTAGCAGGCTACGGAGCTCGTCGGCCGCTTCATCGGCCTCCGCCTGCGCCAGTGAGGTCACGATGATCCGCGCCGGTTTCTCGGCAAGCAGCTTTCGACAGACCGCAGAGCCAACGAGGCCCCAACCACCGAGGACCAGGACGGTCTTTCCAGCGATATCCATAAGTGTGCTCGAGCAAACGTGAGGGAACGCTCCGGCCGTCGCGCGATCTCGACGACGTGGCAGCGACGGCGGAGCCCGCTCGGTCGGTGAGCGTCGAACAAACTTACCAAGGGGCCTCGAACCGGGAGGGCTGTGCGCGCGGTGCCTCTGTAAGGAGGTGTTCAGTCGGATGCTTCGGTGGAGTCCGGCGAGGTCGCCACCGTGGCCATGCTCGAGCGGAAGGCGTGGCCGGGCCGCGTGGCTCCGGGCCTGGTCTGCCGTCACAGCGGTCGGACGGTAGCCTGCTAACATGGCTTGACAATTGAGAGGTCAATGTTATCTTCCCGCAAATCTTTCGAATTCGCTACCCTCAAATGGATTCGATCCGTTCCGAGTACAGCTCCTTGAAAAGACGCATCTACCGGCGACAGCCGTCGCACTTGGCATAAGCCATCGATGTGGGAAGGAGTCGTCGGTACGTCGGCCTTTCCAATCTGGCTCAACCTCACCATCTACGGAGAAAGACAATGCGCTTATCGCTACCACTGCTTGCCTGTACCGCCCTTGCGGTCGTGGGCGCGGCGAATGCACAGACTATCGACCTGCCAGCGCAGGTTCGCGTCGCGGCACAAGCATCAGTTGCCAGGTTGAAGAACGTTTCCGCATCGTGGCTGACGAACCCGGGCAACCTTCAGGTTCCTACGGAGAACGGCGGACAGGTCACTCCCCCGCCGCACCAGTCGTCGGCTCCGGCGCCGCTCACGCTGCGTAACGGAGCAGTTCCGACCGGACTGTCCGGCTACTACGACTACCAGTCGAACGGAATGAGCCCGGGATACATCGAGGTCAACCCGACGAACCGCCAGCAGGTGCACACGGCGATGATGCTCGCGTCCGATCCGGAGGCCCAGAGCGCGACGCGTCGTGCCGGCTATGCGTTTTCGTCCGACGGCGGCGGGACCTGGTCGACGACCAAGGCCGTCGGCAATATTCGCCTCGGCTTCCCGTACCTGCAGACGTCGAGTGAAGGCGTCGCGTTCATCGCGGCGCACGGCGATCCTGACGCCGACGGTGCGATCCAGACGGTTCTCTACTTCAACAGCCTTCCCGGCCAGACCGACTTCACCGAGATCGCACTTCTTCCGTCGGCGACGGCGACCAATCGCTCCGGTGGCGTGATCTGGCCCTCGTTCGAGCTGACGCAGAGCGGCGAAGGCGCCGTCGTTGCCGCTTCGTACAGCAACCCGACCGGCGAGCCGGTAGCGCCGCTGCACCTCGCCGCGGTCGATTTTGCCGGCGGCACGCCGCAGTGGATGATGCTCGACAGCCTTTCGACGATCACGTCCGGAGGCCGCTATGTCGTCGCGCGATCGGCGGCTGGAAAGATGGGCGTTGCATGGTATCGTTTCGCGATCGACGAGTTCGACAACACCGGTGGCGGCGTCTACTTCGTCGAGAGCAACGACAACGGCAACACCTGGGGCGATATCGTCCAGGTGATGGTCGGCGAGCAGTACATCGAAGAGCTCATGCTCAACGGTGACCAGGACACGCTCGACTCGCAGCCGAGCCTTGATCTCGCCTATGCGGGCGAGACTCCGCACGTCGTCTTTACCTCGGCGATCAACAACCTCTATCGCTACACCGGCCTGATTCACTGGTCACCGGGAACCGGACTCGACTACGTGACCATTTCGCATGCGGTCGAGGGAATGGGCGCCTACGGGCTCTCGGGATCGAACGCGCAGCCGAACATGTCGACCCTGTCGTACCCCTCGCTTTCGATCGGCAACGACGGACAGCATGTGCTCGTCGTCTTCCAGGCGAACGCGCAGCGGCTCAACGAAACGCGCGATACGGCATTTGGTACGCTGAGCCCCGAGGGCTTCGAGTACTTCCGCCTCTGGGCCGTCGGCTCGAACAACGGCGGCAACGACTGGGGAACGCCGTGGGTCATCCAGGACTTCGCCGGCGACGGCACCGACAGCGCGTCGATCGAGTATCCGGCTCTCGATGAGCATTCGACGATCGCCAGCGGCATGTTCGAGATGAATCTGCAGTTCCTCGCCAAGCGCTTCCCGGGTATGTATGCGTTCACGGCTGCGGACCAGGACGCCGGGCCGATCAATGAGCAGTTCCAGTACTACCAGCGCGAGCAGATCCCGGTCAGCCGGTTCGCGTCGTCGTCGAGCGTGACCGCCGAGACCGGCGCCGCCGGCCTGGCGATCACGAGCCTCTATCCGAATCCGGCGAACAACTCCGCGACCGTCGGCATCACCGTCCCGAATGGCGGTGTCGGATCGGTCGAGGTCTGGAATGCCCTTGGCGAGCGCGTCGTGTTGCTTGCCGATGGCGTGATCACCTCCGGGTCCCATGTCTACACGCTCGACGCGCGTACGCTGCCGGCCGGCCGGTACTTCGTCGCCCTCAAGGTCGACGGCCGCTCGGCCACGCAGGCGTTCAGCGTCGTTCGCTGATATACCCGGCGTTGGTTCCGGCACCGACCGGAGCACACTGTTCGAGGCCGGTCCGCTGCAAAGCGGACCGGCCTCGTCGTTGACGGGGTGCGCACACCCGGCGCGCTTCATCACTAAGGGCACGGCAAACTCTTGCTCGACCGCACTGAGTGACCCGATTAGCTTTCCGTGAGCTCGTGCGGGGCGGCGATGACACCATCGGACCGATCGCTGTGGGGCCTGCACGGTGCGACGTCGCGAACGTTGGCGATCAGCGCGCGGCGTGGTAGTTTCGCCCGACCTCTTCAACACACTCCAACTCCCATGACTGCACGTTACTTCCTTGCCCCGCTCCTGGCGATTCCCCTTCTCGCTGTCCCGCTTGCTGCACAGCGAGCCAGCTACGCGGCATCGCCGGCTCCTGGCCGTGCGGAGTCCGCTGCGGCGGAAGCCTCCGGACCTACGATCCCCTACGCGAGTTCGTCTGCTGCCGCGCCATTGAGCCTTCGCGGGGGAGCCGTCGCCACGGGGCTTCGCGGCTTCTACGACTATCAGTCGAATGGAGGGGCGCCCGAGTACGTTGCGATCAGGCCGGGCTCCTGGTCGACGATCTACACCACGTTCATGAACTCGACCAGCGGGGCCGACGCCGACGCGATCTCGGCATCGCGCCGTGTCGGTTACGCGTACTCGACCGACGACGGTGCGACGTGGGTGTCGAACCTCGCGATCTCCGATCTCAGGCTCGGATATCCGGACATCGAGGTCTCAGCCGAGCCGGTTCCCTACATCGCCGCACACGGCGACTTCGGAGCGGGCAATCAGATCGCCGTCTTCGCAAACCCCGCCCCATCGCAACCAACCGGGTTCCTTCCGATCGCCGAGCTGCCGATCACCACTGCCAACGGTCTCGCCGACCGGGGCGTTATCTGGCCGTCGTTCGAGCTCGACCAGGCCGAGACCCGAGGCGTTCTCGCCGCGGCGTACTTCAGCGATGCCGACCATCCGGCCAATCCTCTGCAGGTTGCCTCTGTGGACCTTGTCGCGGGAACCGCTCCGCAACGCTGGTCGGCTATTCAGGACAGCCTCCACTCGACCGCCAGCGGCGGGCGCTACGTCCTGGCGAAGTCGGCGAGTGGCCGCCTCGGCGTGGCCTGGTTTCATTCGCTCGCGACGACCGAGGTCCCCGATCCGGAGTTCGGTATCTACTTCAGCGAGAGCACCGACGGCGGTGTGACCTGGAGCGCCCCTGAAGGAGCGCTCGTCGGCGAGGTTCTCATCAACGGTGATGTCGATACGCTTTCGGCCGGCGCGAACATCGATGGGGCATATGTCGGCGAGGACCTCCACTTGACCTTCACCGGCAACATGAACTCACTGCTTCGGTACGGCAACATCCTGCACTGGTCGCGCGCCACGGGCGTGTCGATCATCGCGATGACGAATCAGGTCCCGGGTCTCGGAGCCTTCAGCCTCGCTACGAATCTTCGGCAGTCGAACATGGGGACCGTCTCCTATCCGACGATGGCTGTTGGTGATGACGGGCAGCATGTCGTCGTCGCTTTCAGCGCCGTCGACCAGCGCCCAAGCGACGTTGAAGGCGAGTACGTTTCGGTCGCGGGGGAGTTCGGTTTTCTGTACTACCGACTGTGGGCGGTCGGTTCCTCCGACGGCGGTCGCACCTGGGGCACGCCGTTCATCGTGCAGGATCACTCGGGCGCCGGAACCGATTCCGCAAGCATCGAGTATCCCTCGGCGGCAACGGCCGCACGAATGGTCGGCAACGATTTCGAGCTGAACGTGGTGTTCCAGGGCCGACGGAATCCGGGCCAGTACGCGTCGGTCTCCACCACTCAGGATGCCGGTCCCGTCGAAGAGGTTCAGCAGTATTTCCAGCGATTCATGGTGACGCCTGCGATGTTCCAGTCGACCTCGTCGGCACCCTTGGAGATCGCTCGAGCCAGCGGTCTGACGATCAACACCGTCGCTCCGAACCCGGCGCAGGATCGACTCTCGGTCGCATTCTCGGTCGCACGCTCCGGTGAGGTTCGCGCCCGGGTCATCGACAACCTCGGTCGTATCGCTCGTTCGATCGCATCACATCGCGAGGCCGGACTCCATACGCAGACGTTCGACGTCAGCGGCCTTGCGGCCGGAGCCTATCGCGTCGTCATCGAGGAAAATGGTACGATCGTGAGCGCACCGGTCGTGGTACGGTAGTCTCCATACGTGCGTTCCGGCGCCACGCCGGACTTGCATTCGACGACGGGGCCGGTCCTTGCGGACCGGCCCCGTCGCGTCTGATCGAGCGCAACGGCCACGACGCGTGGCCGGATAAATCACTCCGCCGCCGCCCTCCATCGCCCTATCTTCGCCTCGGTACTCCGCATGACGCCCCCGCCGGCTGTTCCATGGAGTCACCGTTCCACCATCATCATGTTCTCGCAGCTTCGCTCGGCCTCGACGCTCGGCATCAACGCGTTCCTCGTCGACATCGAGACGCACGTCGACCACGGCCTCTTTAGCTTCTCGCTCGTCGGTCTGCCCGACGGCGCCGTTCGCGAGAGCCGCGATCGCGTCGGCGCCGCGATCAGGAACTCCGGCTATCTGGTGCCGGCCTATCGCTACACCGTCAACCTCGCCCCCGCCGACGTGCGCAAGGAGGGCTCGGCGTTCGATCTTCCGATTGCGCTCGGCGTGCTCATCGCCACGCATCAGATCCCGCACGACGGACTCGAGCGCACTCTGCTCGTCGGCGAGCTCGCCCTCGACGGTTCGCTGCGACCGGTGCACGGCGTCCTGCCGATCACGCTCGCGGCCAGGGCCGGCGGCATCGCGCGCATGATCGTGCCGCGTGAGAACGCCGAGGAGGCCGCGCTCGTCGACGGCGTCGAGGTCGTGCCGAGCTCCTCGCTGCGCGACGTCGTGCGCTACGTCACCGGCGCGCTCGACGTCGATGCGCACCGTGTCGATCGCGACGCGCTGCTGGCGAGCAATCAGTGCTTCGCCGTCGACCTCGCCGAGGTCAAGGGCCAGGAGAACGTCAAGCGCGCCTTCGAGGTCGCCGCCGCCGGCGGACACAACGTCATCATGATCGGTCCCCCCGGCGCCGGCAAAACGATGATCGCCCGGCGCCTGCCGACGATCCTGCCGCCGATGAGCTTCGAGGAGGCGCTCGAGACGACGAAGATCCACTCGGTCGCCGGCCTGCTCTCGCCCGGCACCGCGCTGATCACGACGCGTCCATTCCGCAGTCCGCACCACACGATCTCCGACGCCGCGCTCGTCGGCGGCGGCGTCGGCGTCGCGCGTCCCGGCGAGATCTCCCTGGCGCATCACGGCGTGCTGTTCCTCGACGAGCTGCCCGAGTTCGCGCGCAACGTGCTCGAGGTGCTGCGCCAGCCGCTGGAGGAGAACAGGATCACGATCTCGCGCACGCGCATGTCGCTCACGTTCCCGTGCAACTTCCAGCTCGTCGCGAGCATGAACCCGTGTCCGTGCGGCAACTTCGGCAACCCCA
>Ga0247823_10000239_pt1 | contig 47002 bp, 60 predicted proteins | sample 13C_PalmiticAcid_2_FD_192426 | JGI IMG/M metagenome (GOLD analysis project Ga0247823, IMG submission 192426) | Soil microbial communities from agricultural site in Penn Yan, New York, United States - 13C_PalmiticAcid_Day30 | ecosystem: Environmental > Terrestrial > Soil > Agricultural land... | reverse complement strand
AGGCGACGACGTTGCTGGCGGCTGACGTGGGTCTCGTTCCACTCAGCCAGCTCGGCCACGCTGGCCGGTGCATAGCCGTAGCTGGGGCGGACGTGTGCCTTCGTGCTGCGGAACAGTCGAGCGAAGAGCTGGGCGAAGGAAGGGAGGCGGGCGCGGAATGTGGTCATTGCGTGATGTCCTGAAGTTCGATGACGGCCCCGCCCAGCGCTGTGAGCGCATCGCGGAGTGCTTGGTTGTGGCGTTGCAGGCGCACGGCCTCAGCGGCAGCAGCGTTGGCAACAGCCTGCGCGCCCTTGAGTTCCTGTCGCACATGCCGCACGACGGTGCTGAATTCCGCCCCGGTCTCGTGGTCGTGCAGGCGATGGTACATGCGGTCGCGGGCTTCGATTGCATCTGCCCTGTCTCGTATGTACCGCGAAGCCTTGTCGCGCTCGTACTTCACGTCGAAGGTCAAGCCGTCGATAGTGTTGACCAGCTTGCGCAGGCGCTTGGCTGTGATGAGGCGGATCATCGCTTGTCCTCGAACTGCTTGACCACGATACTGGGGCCGCCTTCGCGGTTGGCATCGCGGATGAAGTCGGCAGCCGGATCGTGGGCCGTCTGGATCACGCTGGGCTTGGCCTTCTCGATGGCCGGCAGCATGGCCTTGTCGAGCTGGCGAGCGAGCTGGTACGTGATCTGCTTCATGGGCAGGGTCAGGTAGTCCAGCGCGTCCTTACGGCTCAGCGACTGCAGGTTGCGAATGGCGAGCGCCACATCGTACATCTGCAGGCCCACGCGGATCACGGCCAGCTTGTCGGGGTCCATGGGCGTGCCGTCCACGGGGTTGGTTGCCAGCGCGAGGCCAGCTTCTTCATCGGCGGTCATACGTCGTACCTCTTTGGGTGACAGAAGCTCTCGCCCCGGAACTGGCACGAGATGTGATTGGGCACGCTGTCGGGCGATTGCTCGACGCGCTGCGGGACCGTGACGGGTGGGTCACGGAACATCAGCTCCGGGTGATTGGCGACCCCGTAGAAGATCGCGGTTGCACCCAGTAGGTAGAACAGCACCATGGGTGCCAGCTCACGCACGAGGCTTGCCATGCTGTGTACGGCGCGGACGGGAGTTCAGGTACTCGGCGTCGGCGGCAGCCTCACGGAACAGGGGACGGGCACGCACCGCCATGTAGCGGTCGTTGTCGAAGACGTGCCAGATGCCGTTGCGGAACTTGGTGACGAAGCGTGTGGTGGGCATGGAGACTCCTTAGTGACTGTTTTCGTACGGGGATTTGCCGTCGATCTGGAAGCGCTCACGCGCCTCGTGCTCGACGTAGGCCAGCACAGCGGCGAGCAGGGTGTTCTTCGCCTGCTGCTCGTTCATCGTGCCGTCGATGACCCACCAGCGGCCATACCATGCTTTGGCAGGCGCTGTCGGGTTGTGGTTGTCGCGCTCGGTCACGCCGATGCGGAAGTGCACGGCGTTGTCCGTCACCTGCAGGTACTCGACCCATGAATGGTCGATGCCCAATGCGGTGCGGCCTACGATGTTGGCGAACTGCAGCGTGTTCACGTCCAGTCCTCCTCGGCTTTGGCGCGCTTCTCAATGTCGTCAGCGAGGCCTCGCAGCCACGTTACCTGCACTTTGGGTGTCATATCCCAGATCGTGGTGCGGATCGCTGCCTCGGCACGAGCTTGCCGCGTCGGGAAGAAGTCCACGCTCACGCTGCGCTCCACGTCCATCGTGGCGTACTGGGGCAGCGCCCCTACGCTGATGCCGCTCATGGCGTCATGTACACGAGGTTGAACTCGTGCAGTCGGCTGATGGGCTCGCCCTCGTCGTTGAGCCACTGTTCGACCTCGATCTTCGCTTCCGCGTTGGCCGTGGATTCGCTGCGCTCCTCGATGATGGTCTCGAACTGCGCCCCGCTCTCGGTGCGGGCAAGGTAGTGGAACTTCATTCCTTCACCTCCGGCACTTCCACGCTGACGAAGAGGTCCGATGCAGCGAACTCGGGGGTTGAGGCCCATTCGTTCAGCGGCTTCGTGAATGCGTTGTGCAACTGCGTCGCCAGCGTGCTAAGCGCACCGGTATGCACGAAACGGTCGTCGGGCACCCACAGGTTGACGGTGGCGGTTACGGCGAGGCGCTTCATTGGGAGAACACTCCAGCCATCGTGCCTGAGCCGTAAGGCGAGTTGTCGGTCTGCGAGGACCACATCAGCACATCGCGCTCGCCCACCGAGAACAGGTCGTCGCGGACACCTTTCACCCATGTGTCGATGACAGCGCCATCATCGGACCACACCGTGAGCTGTGCAACTTTGTCGTGCACGACCTCACCATCGGCAGCCTTCCAGCTACCCTGCCCGAACAGGATGGTGATACCACCTGCCACCTCGACAGCCGAAGCACGGGCGCGCTCCAGCACAGAAATACGCCCCAGCGGGACGATGATGGTCTCGCTGAAGCGCATGCGTTTGACTGACATAAAACCTCCTAGGTTGGGAACAAACCGAGGGGCTCGCTGCACAAGCCCTACGGTCTGGTCTCTGCGCAGGCTGCGCAGAACGAAAGGCACTTACGCGCCACCTACCCAGCAGATGCCGCTCTACGGCATCAATTTAGCGAACCAGAGCGCATCGAGGCTGATGGCCCCCGGCCCCATGAACATCAGTGCGACGACCATCCACGTCAGGAGAGTGTCGAACATGAAGCCCAGCTCGGTGAAGGCGTCGGCCTTGTGAGCCGGCTTCTTCGCTTCGAGCTTGCGGCGCCACGACGTTATGAACGCCACGACGCAGATGATGAACAGGATGAACGCGGCAGCCGCCGTGAACAGCCCGAGCACCAGCAACAAGCCTGCTACTGCTTCCCACGCTGCCAGCCACCAGCAAAGGAACCAGACGCAAGGCAGCTTAGCCCGCGTCAGGTTGCTCACTAGCCAGCCGTGGCAGATGGGGCAGAACAGCTTGTTCATGCCTGACACGAAGAACGGCAGCCCCACGCCGAGGCGCAGGGCAAGGGCCGCCCAGTCGGTCTGATTCAGGCCCCATGGCAGGAGCCCGAACAGGAATGCGTCGATGTACTCAGCCACGGTACACGCCCTCGCTCAGCGCCACAAGCTGCCAGAACATCATGCGATGATCCTTATGCCTGTAGAGGGCGCCGTAATGGCTGCCGCCGTACACGCGGAGCATGCCGGCTCGGTAGAGCTGGCCGATTTCGTACTGCGTCATGGCTTGCTCCAGTTGCAGGACACCGCCAGCGCGCTGTAGCGGCCCACGAGGATGCACTGCGTGCCGTCCACCTCGAAGGTGCGCACTTCACCCACCCCGCCACCGGACAGTGGCACCTCGCCCTGCAGCGTGGAGTACGTGTCCCGCTCTACACGGGCCCGCCGCTCTCGCGGTGTCTCCTCACTGCAGCCAGCGAGCCACATCACCATGGAAGCGGCGAGGAGCACCCAGAGGTACGTCTCGGCCTTGCGCTTCAGGTGTTTGGATAGGCCGGTCATCGCCCTGCCTCCCCGTTGCCCCAGCGGCTGACGATCTGCTCGGTGCTCAGCTCGTTGGCCTCGCGCTCCGAGGTCTCCAGCGAGCCGGTGCCCACCCAGTTGTCCTTCAGCGGGCGCATGCCTACCACTTGGGACGGCAGGCGCAGCTCGCGGCGGGTCTGGCTCAGAGGCACAGGCACGCTGTCGGGCGGGTTGCACGGTCCCAGAAGGGCAGCCGGGATGTTGACCTCGAAAGTGCCGAGGTACAGATGCCGGGCCGAAGGGTCCACATCTTCCACAGCACCATCATAGGTCGGGTACAGATCGCCGGGATGACAGTTGTACTGCCCCGGCTTACCTCGGCGGTGATAGTAACCGCTTTGGTACACGTTCAGGTATGCCACAGCACCTCCTTTGTGCTCAGGTTGCAGGAATGCCCAGCAAGGCCTCAAATCGGGCCAGCAAGGCGGGGAAATGACGAACCCTAGGCTACCCTACCCGGATCGCTCCGAAGGGCCTTCTAGGGCGTTTAAATGGGTCCGCGCTATTCTACACTGAGAGCCTTATCCGTCTTTCAGGACATCTTGGCTACGCGGGCTCAGCCTGCTCGAATGCCGGCTTCGCAAGAAGGAGTCCCCGACATCCCGGTCACGCCGAGGCATACGGAACACCGGGCATGCGAAGCCGGGCAAAGGTTGAGTGCCAACGAATGGCCGCCCAGCTTTCACCGGGATTAACTATATCGATTCACAAACGTCAGCACTCTCCAAGCCCCACGCTTGTCGCATGGGGCTCAGGCAGTGCTTACTGCAGGGTGACGGGCCCGTCTTCGTTGATGCCCGCCTCGGCCAGCACCTCGTCGCGCTTGGCGTCGTAGGCTTCGCCGGCCTTGTTCAGGGCGGCCTCGGTCGTCGCGGCGACGTTGAGCGCTGCCACGAAGGCCTCGACACGGTTGCCCCCGGTAACGATGGTCTGCTCGTTCAGCACGCGGTCCAGAATGCCCTTCTGAGCGATCTGCACCTCGCGGACTGCGGCCAGATGCGCATCCTCGGCATCGGCCAAGGCCACGATTTCAGCCGGTGCCGCACCGCCGCCCAGCGATTCGATGAAGGCGATGTGCTGGCGGGTGTTGCCCTTGGGCGCCTCGTCGCCGATCTGTTCCTTGGCCTTGGCGGCGTAGAACACAGCGGCGTTGGCGAAGGCTTGACGGCGGGCGTCGTTGGTGGAACCACACATAGTAGAAACTCCTCAGTTCAGTGCAAGATCGCACTCCAAAGCCCTCGGCAAAGAGGGCAATGGGCTGCGGCTTACGCTTCGAGTGCGTCGGCCAGCTCGTTCAGGTACGCGGCGAGTTCACGCAGCGACACGGGATTGAAGTACTGCGACGAGGCGCCGTTCACTTTGGGGGCGCCCTCGGCACCGAGGCCGACACGCACCAAGCGGGTGCCGACGGCCTCGACTTGAACCTGAGCGAAGTTGCTCAGCTCTTTGGTCGTGGCCTTGTTCTCTGACGGGGCGGGAAGCCCTGCGGTCTTGAAGCACATAGTCTAACTCCTTGGTCAGTGCGAAAGTGCACTAGCATGGCCGAAGCCATGATGGTGAACTCTCAGGGCACGGTCTTGTCCACGTAGATGATGTACGCGGCCATGATTCGTGCCTTGCTGTAGCCGTACTCCAGCAGCGTGATCTTCAGCAGATCGAGCGCTTGGTGTTCGTTGTCCAGCAGCCACGCGGCCAGCACGTCAGCTCCGGCCTCGCCGGATTGTACCGGTGTGGGAACGTACGCGGTGCCGCTCACTTTGCGACTCCCGGATAGCCACCGTGAGCGGGCTTGTAAGCCTTGCTCGGGCTGTACGTCAGCAGCTTTTGTGGTTCCTCGGGGATGATGTGCAGCTCCAAATGAGCGGGATTGGCTCCCGCTTTCTTCAGTGCTGCAAATGCCTCGACGGCCACAGACAGTTGGCTCGGTGTCATGCGCACAGCCCTCGCTGTTCCAGCACTCGACCGATGTGGCGACTCGCGGCGCCGGGAAGGCGCTTGTCGAGCCAATCCACGATCATCTCGATCAGTTTCATGGTTACTCCTTCGGTGTGAAAGCACACAGGCATGCCCTGACTCGCAAGGCATGCTCTTTGGGCTTTACAGGCCAGCCGGCTCCGGCGAGGCCTTGGCTTCGGCAGCCAGTGCAGCCAATGCCGTCAGCATGGCCGCGCCTTCGATGTTGACCTTCTTGGTCTGCATCGACTTGGCCGTGGCGAGCAGCTTATTTAGCGCTTCGCTCACGGACCACTTCTCGGGCACCAGCGGCGGCTCTTTGTACTCGGTCCAGTGCTGGCCGAGGACGTGGGTGGCGTAGGTGTCCGCTTCTTCAGCGGTGATCGACTTGATGTTGGCGGCGCCTTCCATCAGCTCGCCCAGCTTTTCACGGCTGAAGCGGAACGGATTTTGGGTGGCCTTCTCCTTGTCGGTCTCCATCACGACAGGTGCATGAGCCAGCACCCATTGGGCGATGGCCGTCTTGCGTGCACCCTTGCCCACCGCCACGATAGCGGCGTTGAGGTGGTTGGTGTTGCCATGCAGCACGGCCTGATACACGCTGGAAGCGAGCACCAATTGCACTGCATCGTAGAACGCCTGTCCCTTTTGCCCCGTGGCAATGATGGCGGCGTCCAGCTTGGCGCTGTCGATGATGAGAGATTGGGTCTTGGCGGTCATGTAAACTCCTTGCCCGATGGGCAGTGGTGAATGAAATGACGTGTCCATCGGGCACATCGTTCAATCGGCTGTTTCCAGCATCGGTGCGATCAAAGGCCCACCATCATGATTTGGGCACAATTCTGCGGATTGATCTGACCCGGGTCATGCGATCCTCGTGATGCTGACTGGCATCGTGCTTTGTTACGGCGTTGAGCGATTCGGTAACCCGGCGATTGAACGATAGGCCCGATGCTGCACAGCTTGCGCCATGCAGCGACCTATCTATTTGAGAGTGTATGGATTAAGCGCCTAGGCCCTATGTTGCCCCCGGTCGACCCAACGCACACTCGGTGCGCTGTCCACTCTCTGTTGCATCTCACGTAACGATCACTCATGCAACAAAGTGACCGATCAAAGCGAAGGCGTATCCGTGGACTACCACGTGGCACTGCCTCATCAGGGCTAGCGTACATCTCACGATGCCATAGCTAGCGCATATCCACAGGGAACAGGCTCACCCACTAAAGGACTCTGCCCTACCCATCTACAGGCTGATCACTCAACCTGAGCCTCTACTGTATCAGGTCACATTGCCCTTGTCAAGTGAAGGGTTATTGCCATGCTCCACAACGTAGAGACCATGACGAACCATCCGCAAGGACTATGCACCTGATGCGATCAAGGCGTTGGGCACTGCGATCAGTCTGCCCGGTGTCGATTGTGCGCTTACACAATGGCCTTGTCAACCGTAGGGCTTTGCAGCCCTTGCAGACAAGGCCGGGAGTGCGATCACTCAACCGACACCTAGACTGTGAGGCTTCAGGCCCTGCCCGTCAATAGGGTTTACCCTCATATCCTTTATAACCTGAGGTTGTAAGGCATATAACCAGCAAAGGCCATATACGCACGAGTTACCTTACTAGCACAGTACTAGCTACCTTACCTATAGGGTATCTAGCTACCTCACCAGTAGCACACCTAGCACGTACACCAGACACGTACACACACGTATACCATGGTGTCCTAGTAACGTGTCAAGCAATGTCCTTAGAACCAAAGGGAGTAAGGCCCCGCACGCACGGTTGCGTGCTATACGTGTGGCCGAATGCCCTTGTTGACAGTGTGGTCAGGCCCGTGGTACTCGCGCGCTACGCTATGTGCGCGGGCAGGCGGGTACGGGGGCGTGCGCGGGGCTTGGGATGGGAGGTGCCCTCACACCTTTCTAACCCAAAATTTAGTCGCTGGCTCTGTCGGCCCTCGACTCGGCCTTAAACGCCGCGAGGTGCGCGGTACTGCGACATCAGGACAGACGTGATGCTCTGGATGGAGTAGGCCTCGAACTCCCTCGATGCGTTCTCCTCGCCGATATACGCTGCGTAGCCCTGCCACACATGGACTGCCTCATGAACGATGGTACTCACGGTGTTGATGGGATTGTCCATGCGAGCGATGCCCACGACCCAGTAGGGCACGTCATCCACGTCCAGCTCCCACGTCATGCCATCTGCCCCGGTCATCTCCTCCCACTTGGGGAAGGCCTTGTGCTTCGGATAGACTCCGATCTTCGCCATCTCCTTGAGCATCTGCTTGGCGGATTGAATGAGGACGACATTAGGCCCGGTCATGGGCGTTGCGGCTTGGAAAGGCATGTTAGTGAGTACTTTTGGAAAACAGGGGCTAGAAGGCCGGGCAGAGCCGAGCTGGTAGGGTAGGTGCGGGAAGACTTTTTGAGGGCCTTCCCGGCCCGATTTGGGGCCTTCCTGCCCCATTGCCGACCCGGATCGGAGGTGTCAGGATACGCAAGCCGGGAAAGGTGCCGAAATCTGTGGTACGCATGCAACAGTGACCCACTTGCAGGTCAGGTAGTCGCCGATCCTCGTTGCCTCGGGGGCAGTGAGGGCTCGATCCCACACCATGACCTCCTGCAGCACCCCGCTTCCGGGGCGATCATCGGGTCGGAGTGAGGCAAGGTCCGTCAGAGACACTGGTCCGGCCCCCGCAACGGCCTCGAACTGGCGCACGAGGCGTCCAGCCGGGGCTGCGAAGGTCGATGTGGTCACAATCCCAGCGTTCCGCCACGTCTCCGTGATGGTCGCCGGGCTGGCAGTGGCCCATGTGAGGCTGTAGCCGTCCCCATTGGCCGCTTGCAGGCCCCAGAAGCCGGGCTGCGTGAGTTCGAGGTCGATGCTGTAGGCGATGTGCACCGCATTGACCTGTATCGCAGGCAGATTGAGGCCCCGATGGGCCAGAACCTGCGATGCGATGACCTCGATGGCTGCCCGGGTGACCGTTGCGTCCTTGCCCACGGTCTCCGCAGCGTATCCCAGCACCTCAGCCACCACGCGGTCGAGGTTGGCGGACACGGAAGGCAGCCCGAAGGCCACAGTACCGATGACCTCAGCCGTTACGCGATTGACGGTGGCGAGCAGCAGGGTAGGCTCACCCACAATCTCCAGCAGAGCGCGGCTCAGCCGCACAGCGTTGGATTCGTGGATGGCCTCAGCCGCCACCCGGCTGACGTGGTTGTCAGCGAAGGAGGTCAGCGCCTCTACCACCGCACGGCTCAGGGCCGAGGTGATATCTGACCCGACGAAGAAGAACTTGCCTCCTCCGTAGATCAGGTCCGCCCCGGCCCCGGCCTTGCCGTCAACGAAGTGACCACCGCCGTAGATCAGCTCCATGCGAGGTCTCCGAAGTAGACGTTGGTGCCAGCCTGCCCGCCGTACAGCGCCCAGACCTCTATCACCGCGTCGTCCGTAGTGGTGACGGAGATGCCGTGGGTCTCCCATGTGTTGGTAGCCGTGGGGCTGGCCGACACTTGGTCCGCAGTGATGCCGGGCGCACTGTAGGCCTTGACGCGGATCGCTGCGTAGCTACCCGTGCCCCCGTCGCGCCGCAGAGCAGCGGTGATGGAGTACGTGCCAGCGGGGGCAGCGAACTTGCCGAGACTCACAGCACCCGGCATGGTCGAGCTGTAGTAGCTGTTGGTGAAGATGCTGGTGTGCAGCGCCTTGGCCGCGATGGGCGGGGGCACAGCCGACTGGTTGGTAGTCGTCGCGTGCGCACGCCACACATGGTCCTTGTCCCACACCTCGTTGTGGTAGCGAGTGACCACGGATGTCGGATTGGCGAACAGTACCGTAGGGTTCGCCGAGCACCCGATGAGACCGGCGCTGTTGTTCGTGGACGAACTAAGTCGATCCACCAGCACGTCCGCTGTCGTGTTGCCGGTGAAGGTGCAGTTCAGCAAGTCCGCGCTGACACTCAGGCTAATCCCGTAGGTCGCGGAATAGCTGATGCGGTCGATGCGGATAGTCTGCCGTCCCCACGTTGGGCTGGCTGCGCCGGTCTCGCACTGGAGGGCGGCGGTAGCGGAGTTGGATAGGTGCACAGTTCCGATGTGCACCTCAGGTAGACCCGTGGCCCCAGCCGCGCTGCCGATGTTTACAGCCCCGGCCATCACGATGTACGGGAAGTCCCACGACGCCCGCTTCCCGGAGTTAGGGGCAGTGAACGGGGGTGCCATGGGCAGATTGCCATGCAGGGTCACGTTGTCCACGATGTCGGTGCCGAGGCCCGAACCGTGGAGGAGGGGCCACCCAACGAAACCGAAGTGATCCATCCGGGTGATGGACTGATTGGTCCCAGAGAACGGGATGGCGTTGCTGGTAGTCGCGAGCACAGACGGCGGGGACAGGTACGTCATCCCCGTCTGCGAAGTCATGGCTGTGCGATCCCAGCCGCCGCTGACCCGGGCAATGGTGGTGCTTGATGGCGTAGTGAGCGTCCGGTCCGCCGTCGTGGACATACCCATGAAGGTGTTCTGGATGTACGTCGTGACGGACTCAGACACCCCGCGCCAGTTCGGGTTGCCAGCAGGTCGCTGGACCGTCGAGATACCCCACCCACCGACTTCCAGCGTAGTGGCGTGAATGCCTGTGACTGGGAACAGGAACGGCTCCCCCACGGTCTGCTTGCCCACGAGGTCCGTGTGCACCACACCGCCAACTGAAGTAGTGGCGATGATGTTTCCGAAGTCCGTGGCGCCGGAGCCGGGGTCCACCGTCGTGTAGATGGCGATGCTGTTGACCGTCGAGGACAGAGCGGAGCCTTTGCGATACACGACAGCGTTGAAGGTGCCAGTCCCTACGGTGGTAAGGACACCGCTGGGCCCGTTGGTCTCCGCAGGGAGGAACGGGATAGTCTCCACCGGCACGTCACCCGTTGTATCCGAGCACAGCACCAGCGTGGTGTTGCCAATCTGAATGCCGTTGGGGATGCTGACCATGAAGCTGATCGTGTCGTAGGCCGACAGGTCCAGCGTGGCCGGGAGGGTCTTATACCCCATCTTCCCGGTCGTGAAGGCTGCCACGGTTGTGAGCCGCTGGAACGTGGTGCCTGTCATGCGATTGGCGTTCCGCGTCGGCGTCACGTTGGTCACGCCTGTCCAGTTGGTCTCGTCCTCCAGCTCCAGCACCGGCAGGGAGCCGAAGGAGATGGAGAAGGAGTTGTCCGTCCACGTACCGGTGCCGATGCTGTACGGCGCCACGTTGGCGATGAAGCGAATCTCATCGCCCGAGGCCAGCGTGGGCAGGCCTGCAACGGTCTTGCGCCGCAGGGCGAAGGTCGTGCCGTTGTTGGTGTTGCTCCCGTCGCGCGGGTCGATGAAGTAGGTAGCCATTAGATGCCCAAGGTCTCCCCGAACTCGTTGCCGTTGACGGTGGCAGGCGTCCATGCCGCGCCCGAGGGGTCACGGTAGAAGGGCGTCTCCAGCACGCCGGGGGCGACTGTCGAGATGGTCTGCGCGGAGCCCGTCACCTCGGTCACGCCGTTACCACTTACGTGGGTCAGGGTGGCAGGGTCGGAGCCTACGTTTTGCTGGCGGGTCTTGAGAACCACCGCGTCGATTGCGCCCGGCACGGATGCCAGATCGCTGAAGGCGTACAAGTCCTTCTGCCCGGCCACAGTGGCCTGCACACCTGCGCCGCCCACCCAGTCCGGGGCGTCCACAGACTCCCAGTTGGTCGGGCCAGCGGGAACCCAGCCGGAGCTGGTACCGGGGCCGTTGGGGCGCAGGAGCTGGATGCGCCGAGGGCTCAGCCCGTACGTGTTGAAGAACGAGCCTTGGTCGTCCCAGACAATGAAGTCATCCACGTCGATCTGTCCGATACCCGTGCCCGCGCTGTCGAGCAGCTTGAGGGCACCCACGGCGGGGGCGGTGTACGCGCCGACGTAGGGGCTGCCTGTGGGCACGCCGCCAATCGAGGCGTTGACGCCGCCTGCGCGGTAGCTTACCTCAACCCACACCCACGTAGCGTCGGGCACAGAGGCAGCCGGCAGGGTGATGCGGGTCGTGCCTGCGCCGTCCTTGACCACGAGGGAGCCATCCACGTTGAGCGTGAGCAGCGGGCCTGTGGAGTCGGCGAGGAGGGGCACGGGGTTGGAGCGTGTACCTGCCTTGACCCAGAAGGCGAAGGCGGGATTCACAGCCGATGCAACCGCGAAGGCGGCTGAGCCAGCAGCAGCGGCAGCGAGGCGCAGGGCCTTGCCACCGAACTTGCCCACGGCTGCTGTGATCACGACGCCCACTTGAGCGCCCCATGCAGCGCCGCCGTCAGCGAGGGTGCCACCGTTTGCGTGGCTGTCGAAGCCGTCAGTATGCAGGAGCATGTTAGTCCTTGAAGTTGAGGCCGGGAACGAGGTCCACCGGACGGAGGGCGGGGTTGCCCTGTGTTGCGTGGTTCTCCTTGCCGCTGCGGTCGAGAACCTTGAAGATGGCGGTGCCAGTCTTCTGGATGGATGTGGCCGAGTTGGCATCGAGCCATAGCACCATCCCGGGCCACGGCTGCTTGCACGGGTCCGGGAGGTTGCCAATCAGGTCATCGGGGTCAGCCTCGCCGAGGCCCCCCGAGCGGGAGACACTTTCGGTCGAGGCAACCAACGGGATGTACCACTTGGAGTTGGTTGCGTTTCGCATGTCAGGTTCCCGGTACGAACACTTGCTCTACCAGCACGCTCGGTAGGGTCATGTATGTGACCAGCTGGTTCGTGCTGCTTCGGATGTTCTGTATGGTGTTGGCTGCCGTGAGGCCTTCCTGCGTGTTCGTAGTTGAGCCAGCAGGCACCCATACGCCGCTTTCCTTGCGCTCACGGACCGTCTCTACTTCTATGATCTTGTAGGTAGGTCCGACGAACCCGATGCCCCGTCGAGGGATCGTGCCGGGGAGTAGCGAGGCGTCCCCGCCCCCTACCTCTACATACGTCACCTCTGCTGGGGACAGGCTGTCCTTGTCTCGGAATGACATCCCGAGGACGGTCAAGAACCCGGTGGGTTCTGTCGCACTAAAGCCGCGCAGTAGCGCCTTGGATTCTACACCAGATGGCGTAAGCTCCGAGTCGTCGGCAGCCCAAATCCTCGCGTAGATTTTGTCCACATTGCCGTAGAGGCCCTGCAGGCTGTTAGCCGTGTCAAACTCCCCAGCGGGGAATGGGATCACGAAGAAGACGGCCCACAGCGCCGCATAGTCAGCGCCGACCGTGCCGGCAGACTTACCTGTCATGGTGACTCGGTTGCCTGTGCTTCCGAATACGGGAGTCTGCCACTCCACTGTGTGGATGTGTTGGAAGGCTTCGCTACCGTCGTTGGGCACGGCTGGCAGGCCACAGGCCTCCATGTAGGCGTCTATCGTAGAGAAGGTGCCCGATGGGTACACCAGACCTGTAGGAGCGATCTGCAGCCCCGACACTTGGAGCGTCGAGCTGTAGGGTTCGTTCGTAATCCCGCCGAAGAAGTCTGTGTACACGCCACTATGTGTCCCGGGTACCCAGCTTCCTGTGAGTATACCCCCGGAGACAAGCTGCCGGAAGAACCGCATCCGCAGGTACTCGGGAGTCTCCGGTACGTTTCCTGCAGGTGTCCAGCCCGTCCACGGCCAGCGCGTGTCTGTTGCGGGGTCTACGCCCCCGGCAGTCTGGTACTGCTCCCACAGAGCGTTGGACATCCCGAACTGAATCGGCTGGCCTACCAGCTCAAGCGGAGCCTTGTAGACGAATCCGCCTAGGCGGGGCAGAGTCCCAATGAGGTTCTCTGCGGGGAATTGGGTGAGTGATCCTGAGCGCCGGACAAGCTCAGCCCCTGCGAACAGGGGGAGGTATCCGTTGCGGTACGCTACATCGCGGCTCATTTGGCCCACTCACGAAGCGTAGCTTTGTCCGCATTGCAGGCAGAAAGCGCAGCATCGTATGCACGCAGCCAGCCCGCCAGCGCCGCGTTCGTGCTGTTACTGGGGCGCGGAGGGGTAGGGCAGTCAGCGAGGAGTTCGGCTGGGGGCAGATTCCGCACGATCTGCGGTGCCGGGGCCGAGAGCGTCCCACACGCTGTCAGGGACAGGGCTAGCAGCCCAGTCAGGATTGTCTTTGAGAGCACGGTCCAGCTCCTTGCGCAGCGCCTCGTTGGCCTTGCGTTGTTTCTCTGCAACAGCCAGCCGGGATTCGGACAGCTTGCGGTTCAGGGCTGCGGCCTCCGTAGAGAGCCGTAGAGCCCCTTGAGTGACCTCAAGCTGGGTAGCTATGGCCTTGGCGTTTTGACGGGCTTCCCGGGCCGCTGAGTGGCCTTGCTGGCCCCATGCGAGCAGACCCAGAAAGGCCGCGACCGCCACGAGGGCGGCGATCACGTACTTGGTCATGCCAGCACTACGACCTCGGCGGTCGTCGCAGCCATCAGGCGCTTGGGCGACAGGGCGATGACTTGGCCGGCCAGCACCTTGAAGGTGATGCTGTCGCCGGAGAAGTTCTGCACCACGAGGTCGCCGGCAGTGTTGATGAAGAAGCCACGCACGGAGCGAGGCAGGTCCACGGAGTCCGAGGGGACGCCCACGGAGAAGTTGCGGGAGGGGTACTGGCCCGCTTGTACAGGGAGACTCATGGCACGTCCTTGAGGCACGTATCTCGTTCGGAGACACGGCGGTTGTGAAGGCCGGGGCTATAGACTAGCTTGCCGTTCACGGTGATCTTGTCCCACAGCAGGATGGCGTCGCACGCTCGGCGGAACTCGCCAGCGTTGTGCCAGCGGACCACGGAGCTACGGGCGAACGCAGCAGCACCAATGTTGTGAGTGAGGGAGACGTAGGCTGCTGTCTGGTTGGGGCCAGCGGGCCGCGTCAGCGCGGCATCCACGACCTTGAACCAGCGCTCGGTCTGGCGCTCCAGCGTGGCGCGGGCCTCGGGCTCGGACACGGGAGGGGTGCGCTTAGTCACCTGCTCCGTGTTGCCGTAGCCGTTGGTCCACACGCCCGCGCCGTCTTGGTACGGGGTCGAGGAGAAGCCCTCGTACCCCGCCACCGAGGCCAGCACCAGCGCTACGACAGCGGCTGTGTGCTTGACCCAGCGCATTACGCAGTGACCGTCACGAGCTGGGTATCGGACTTGTTGCCGTTGCGGGCCGTGATCGTCGTGGTGCCGATGGCGACTGCCGTGACCAGACCATTCACCGACACCGTTGCCTTGGTCGGATCGCTGGAGGCGTAGAAGGTGCCAGCCGATGCAGGAGCGACGTTGGAGGTCGAGCCGGACAGCGGGGTCTTCGTGACCACCAGTTGCTGCGTGGTCGTGCCGGCCAGCGACAGGGTGATCGTGCCGGGCGTGATAGCGATGCTGGCCGGCAGGGCCTTGATCGCGGTCAGTGCGGCGTCACCGGCATCGAAGAACGCCTGCAGGGCGGCCACGCTGGCCGGCAGGGCCGAGCCGCGCTTGGCGTAGACTTCAGCTTCGGAGATGGCCTTGGCCGTGGCGATGCGCAGGGCGAGGCCGTTCGTGATCTTGCCACGCAGGGAGGGGAGGTTTGCTGCACGCATGGTGTGCTCCTTAGTTCAGAGTTTCCGCATCCGCTTTTGGAGCGAATTCGTGGCCTTGGGGGCCGGTAGGGCAGAGGCCGGTTTGTTCAGCGGGTTGCGCTGCATCCGTTCCCATTCCCGTTTCTGCGATGCTGAGACCGCTTTCTTTTGATCGACCACGAGGGCCGGTCCGTAGTGGGCAACCAGCCCAGACAGCGCATCAGCTCGGTCATCGTGGATCAGTGATCCCTTGTCCCGAGTCAGCTTGGCGAGCTGAAAGAAGCCGCTGTAAATCTTCCTGAAGCGCTGCTCGTGCATAGACACGGAGTTCGCCTCATTGCGGATGATCGAGTTGTCGAAGATGATCGAGCCCCGGCCCATGACAGGCTCCAGCGTATCGATGATACGTGGCTCCTTCTGGCCGGACACGTAGTCCTCCTCGAAGCCGGGCATGGGCAGGTACTCCCCGACCATCTCTCCGGACATCACCTTCTTGTTGTACTCGTCCACCCGTGCCGTGATGATCGGTCGCACGGCAGTCATGTACAAGCCGTAGCCGAAGTTCTTCTCGATCTTCACCAGCGTAGGTCGATGCTTGATGACAAGCTCTGCTACTGCTTTCAGGTCTACTTCATCGTGGCCGCCTTTCAGCCCGCCCCACGCCTTCACGAAGATGTTCGAGTTGGCGAGGCCGCCGTAGGCGTATGCCGTCTCGTCGGCGTTGGCGCCGCCACCGGCAGGGTCGATGTACAGCGTGGTGTGCGGGATCAGCATCGTCTCCGTGGAGAACGAATGCGGCACGCTCAGCTTGTAGACCTCGCCCAGCACGTCGAACGTCTCGCTCGCGCCGAAGCCGGGGATCACGGACATTGGCACCCGCAGGCCCGGGATGTCCATCGTGATGATGCGGTGCACCTTCAGCGGGTGCCGCAGGGCGTCGCTCATCGCGGTCAGCAGCATGAACTGCAACTGGAAGCCAGCGGAGGTCTTGTCGATTTCCTGCTTCAGCAGCTCTGTGTCGGAGCGCAGCAGCGGATCGACTGGCGCACCCAGTGTACCGTCCAGCCCGTAACCTGTGACCTCTGCACCCTCGGCCAACCGCTTCTGGATGATCGGCGCCAGCGCGCCGCCGTAGTGCTTCGCCATCTCAGGGGATGGGTAGCGGCCCGGCCAGATGCGCATCGCCACGCCACGGCCCGGCAGGCCGTTGTACACGCTGTCGATGGACTGCGGGGTGCCCAGCCACACGATCCGCCCGCCGCCCTTCTTCTCGCTCACGCTGATGGAGGTGAACTCCTGCGTGAACAGTTCGAGCTGCGCCCGCGCCGTAGCGGTCAGGCTGTTCTTCGGGGACTCCACGTCGTCGGGGATCAGCAGGTCCGCGCGCTTGCCGGGCAGGTTCGAGTTGATACCCACGCAGGCCACGCTCGGTGACTTGTCGATCCCCTTGAGGGTGTAGTGCACGTCGAAGTGCTCGACCGAGGTACGGTCGCCAGCGGAGCTGTCAGGCCGGAGCATCTCAAGGATGTCCACCTGATTGATCAGCTTGACGATGAGCGTCGAGATTTCATTCGCCTGCGTCTCGCCAGCGGACACGACCAGCACGCGGAAGGTCGGATCGTGGATCAGAGACCACACGGCGAAGATGGCGGCGATGGTCGTCTTCGCCTCGCCGCGCTGCGCCTGCACCATCAGGATGGCTGGCCCGTACTGAATCCAGTTGGCGATGTCCTCTTGGATGTCGCTCGTGCTGAACCCCAGCTCCTTCATCATGTCCCGTAGGAAGGGGACGAAGGTCGGGTAGGCCTCCTGCAGGAGAGCGAGCCGCTGCCACCGTGAGGCGGCCTCGGCTTCGCTTTCGCGGGCGCTCATTGCAGCATGGCGTTGCCAGCCGCCTTGATGGCTTCCTTCACATCGTCGTCAGTGATGCGCCCCCGCTTCTGCAGCTTGTCACGCAGGGCACTCAGCTTCTCGTCGGACTCGATGGTGGCCGTGATGTTGTTGTCCTTCAGGACTTTCGCGGCCACAGCGAGAACAGCCGCCGAAGGATACTCCACACGCACACGGGTTTCGATGATTCGGTTTCCATCGCCATCTTTCTTGAGAGTATCGTAGGGGTACTCCACGTTCTGAGGCTCTAGCATCAGGTCGAGGACTCGGGCTAGCTTCTCGTGCAGCAGCCCGAGGGTCTTGTCACTTGCTGCCATTGCGGCGCTCCTTGATCTTCCAGTAGAAGTCCCACACCGCCGAAGCGATACGGATGACGCCCAAGCCGATGGCAAGGACGAGCACCCATGTGCTCAGCTCAATCCCCCAGAGGGTAAGGCCGGCAGCCACGGGCATCGGGCTGTCTTTCACGATTTCAATCACTGACTCTCTGAGGGACATAGGTTCACTCCTTGGTGAAGCTGATCGCCGGAGCGACGTAAGGGAGGTTGCTAAACGGCAGTTGCCGCAATGCTGTGTGCAGGTCGGCTTTGCCAGACGCCACCTTGAAGATGTTGTCGACACTGCCGGCTGCGGGGATGAGCTTGCCAATGCTCGTTGCCTGTTGGCTGTTGCGGGCGCCGATCAGCTCTCGCGTATCGTCGTCAGCCCAGCCGCCAGCGATGGCGGTCAGCAGCTCCAGCACGTCCCCGGTCGAGCCGGTGATCGAGCTGTAGTTCATCGCGGCGCGCACCAACGCCGCAGGGGCGAGGTTGTCCTTGATGTAGTCGCTGCGGTCCTCGCGGCCCACTGAAGCGATTTCCACACGGGCAGCGTGGATGGGCATAGCCAGAGCGATCTGGCCGAGCATGATACCGCCAGCGTAGGCGTAGCCTTGGAAGCCGCCACCGTGCAGCATGGCCGTGCGCTGGAGCTGCTTCTCTGTAGCCGTGAGGCCGAAGGTCCGCAACTGCAGCATGAGGCGCATGTAGTCGTTGTGCATCCACTTCGACCGTTCGCCAATGAACGTACCTTGGATGATCTGGCTCGTGCCTCGGTGCACCGCTTGAACGAATGCCTCGGCAGTTCGTGGGTCCGTGACCCTTGTGAGGTCAAAGGCCGTCAGGTTGCCGTTGCTGTCCCAGCGAGCCACACGGGCCAAGTCCGCCTTCATGCTTGTCACCACGTCAGGGGTGAACCCCATGTCGCGGAGTGCGATGTCATCGCCGCCGTCACGGATGAACCGCGCCGCCTTCATCACGATCTGCTCTGCAGCAGCTCGGTGCTGTGCAGACATCAGCCCTCGGAAGAAGCTGATCTTCGCTTGCATGTGGCCGCCAGTGCGCAGCAGCCGGGTGATGAGCCCGGACTGCTTCATGTAGTCCTCCAGTCGCGCCTCGGGCGGATCGAGCGGCGCTACCATCTTGTAGCTGTCCGTCCCAATCTCGCCGCCGTACGCCTCGATGGTGTCGAGTATGTGGTTTCCAGCAGCGCGGCCCTTCTTCAGGCGGCCCACCTCGCCGAGCATCTTGGGGATGGCGGCGACACCGGACAGTGCAGAGCGCAGCCCGAGGTGGTGGATCATGTTGAACTGCTCAGCCGCCTGTGTGAACACGAGGCCGCCCAGCCGCTGCAGGCCGACCAGCAGCGAGAGATTTGAAGCTCCCGCACTAACCACCTGCCCAGCCACAGGGGTGCCGAGGATTTCAGCGAAGACGCGGTTGGCTGCCTCCAGCTCCTCCAGCGTCGCCTTGCCTTGGCCGCCCACGGGAGTACCCGCTGCGTCCATCAGCTCGCGCACACCGCGCACACCCAAGATGCCCTGCTCGGTCAGGGCCACGTTGCCGGCAGTGCGCCGGGCGTAGCTTCGACCGAGGGCCAGCGGGTTATCCACGAATACGTCGAGCAGGGGCTTGCCCGGCACGAACTCGCGGCGCAGGTCGAGGTCGAGGCGCTTCTTGGTGTTGCCGATACCGGCCCGTGCCTTGCCTGCGGCAGTCATGCGGTCGCGCATCTGCGGGTCCACAGTCATGTCGTCCAGCGTGTCGCGCACCACCTGCATAGCGTCGCCGCCTGCGCTCAGTTCGTCCACTCCCTTGCTGCCCTGTGCACGCTTGCGCACGCGGTCGGTGTAGTAGGGGGCGAACGTGTCGGCGAAGGACTTGTCCCAGCCCAGACGGGTCTGGAACTGGTGGCTCAGCTCTTGGTGCAGGGCGTCCAGTTCCTGAGTGCTCAGAGTCTGGAGCTTGGTCCCGTCAAGAGCTTGGGTGATGTAGCCCCGCGAGTCACCGGGGAGGTTATCACTCCCGAGCGTGCCTGCTGCCACTTGCGCCTTGCGGCTGCGCTCGAATAGGGCTTCGAGCTGGTCAGCAGCTTCACGGACAGTAGGGTCAGCGCTTGCACTGGTGTGGTTAGGATTCCGGCGATCAAGGATTTCTCCATACACGAGGCGGTCGAACTCGCGCCGCTTGTTGCCCTGCATCACGCTGTCCCAGACAGTCGCACCGTTCTGCTTACCCCACGTCGTGAAGTTGTTCGTGTAGCTCAGCATAGCGTCGCCCACGAACTTGCGGTGCAGCATCTGCGTGCGGATAGCCACGTTCGCATTGCGCCCTGCGGCTCCCGTCGTGGTCTCCGTCACCAGCCCAGCCACCATCTGGAGGATGGGGTTCTTGCTGCGCGCCAGCACGAGGCCATCGCTCAGGCCGCCCGGCAGCTTGGCTGTCATCACGGCCAGCTTCTTCACGTCGATGGGATTCTGCGCGAGGTAGTTCGCCGCGTGCTGGTAGAGCGCTTGAGCGAATCGCCGCTGGCCCTGCCCGTTGAACAGGGCGGGTGCATTGAGCGCCTCGTCCCCACCGGAGTAGTAGATGTTCGAGCCGTCCATGCCGATGATGCGGTCGATGGTGGCCGTCACATTGTTCAGGGCATCCTGCTTCGCTGCGTCCGAGCGCTTGCCCGTCACCAGCTCAGCGATCATGTCGGTGAACTTTTTCCACGCCGAGCTGGGCTTGCCAGCTACAGGCGGGCCGTCCATCTGCCGCAGGATCGATCGGACCGGCGCCGAGGACATTGCCGTGGTGGCGAACTCGTGCAGGTTCTTCGTGCCGTAGCGCGCCTTGTACTCTGCCATCTCCGAGGAGGGCAGAGCCTCGCCGGCCTTGTTCCGAGCCTGCAGGTTCGTCTCCATCTCGGTGAGGTCACGCATGCCGAAGCGGCGGTCAACCTCTGCCTTGTAGGAATCGAACAGGCGCTGGAAGTCATCCATCACCGCCCGCTGTGCCGGCGTCATCGCCTTGGGCGACTTCAGGTACGCATTGATCTTCGACTGCGTGGCAGCGTGGATCATCTCGTGCAGCACCACCTCCGCATGGCGCGGGGTGATGGCGTCGATGTGGCCCTGTAGCTTGCTGCCCTCGGGGGCGTGGCTTGGAGTCTCGATAGTCCGCGTCGCGGCCACGGCTCGGCCACGGGTGCCCGGCCCGCCGAACTTGATGTGCACGGTGTCGAGCACGTCATCCGACAGCACGCCGCGCAGGTACTTGGCGAGCTGCTTGAAGCTCTCGCCGAAGTCGTTCTTGCTGGCGATCAGGGCGTCTAGTGTCTCCCGTGGAGAGAAGCTGCTCACACCGTCAGGCCGCTCGCCAAGGCTGCGGTTCTCGTAGCTCAGGTAGATCGGCTTGTTCTGCTTGTCGCGAATCTCAGCCGAACCCTTGCCGTCCAGCAGCGTGGAGTCAATGACCGGGAGGTCAATCGGTTCAGGCTCGAACGGTGCGGTGTCTGCCTTGGGCTCTGCACCCTCAACCTTCGGCGGGGGCTCGGTCACGATGGGTTCGCGAGCGGGCTCCTTGATGTCAGCCTCGCGGATAGCAGCCACCACGTCGTCGGGCATCGCTGCAGTCTTGACCTCTTGCGGGGTCGAGCCTTCGCGGACAGCCTCTTGAATGGTCTGCGCCTCCTCGCGCTCCACGCCACGGGCCACCAGCTCGGGGTCCGTCTCGCCAGTGCGGGTCATGTAGTCGCGCACCTTGGCTGCCTGCTCGGCAGTGGCGCGGGTCTTCATGTCGTTCGCCAGCGCCACGATCTGGGAGTGGCTAGCGTCACGGTAGGCGCCTCGGCCACCGAAGGCCCCGCCCAACACGGCGCCGGCTGCCGCAGCCATGGCGTAGTCGCTGGAGGTCTTGACCTCACCCATGGCATCCTGAATGCCCTCGACTGCCACGTTACCTGCGGCGCCTTCGAGCGCCACGGCGGCGGCTGCCAGCCCCGGGCGGCCTGCCCGGATAGCGGTCTGCGCACCCAGCCCTGCGAGGTGCAGGAGCTTGCCGCCAGCCACGGAGGCTGCGAACCCCACGGGGTCCATCATGCCGCCAGCGGCCCGGCCAAGGAACGTGGACCACGGGCCGGCCATGTTGTAGGCCTTGTCGTTGGACTGGCGCAGGGCGATTTCCGCGTGGGCTCGGGCCACGGCGTCGGCGCTCTGCACGTTCTCCCGGAGGAAGGACCGGCAGTCATCGTCCGCGCCGCAGGGTGCCTCGATCTGGTCGCGGTTCGCCATGTAGTCGAAGCTGGGGTCGGCGTCCCCGAACACGTTGTTCACCTTGTTCAGGATCGTGAACATGGGCTGGTCGCGGGGGTCGGACCGGCTGGTCTCGAAGGCGGACCAGAAGCCCACCTTGCTGCGGGCCTCCACGTCGGCTGCCTGAGCGTCGTACTGGCGCTGCTGCGCGTCATAGCTCTGCTCGGGGGTGCCGGTCTGGAATGCGAGGTTGCCCGCGTTGGCCGCAAGGAGGGCCTTTTGAGCGCCTCCACGGTCATCCTGAGGGGTAGGTAGCCGGGGCCACGATTGAGCCCCTTCCTGACCCGAATAGGGGCCTTCCTGAGGCCGTGCCGGGGCCACCGAAGGTACGGTGCTGTCCGGTTCCCATGTGCCCCCGGCCCAAGCTGCCGCCTTCTGGGCTCGGCGGGTGGCCTCACCATTGCGGTCAGCCGGGCGCTCGTAGTGCCGGGATACGATACTGGCCGCCTCGCCAGCGGACTGGGCAGCGGACAGAAGGCCGCCGGCCCGGCGCTCGTTGCCCCGGCGCAGCTCGTAGTCCGCGAAGGCTACCTGCTCCTGAAGGGTCGAGCCCTGAATGGGCTTGCCCGCAAACTCTTGGAACGCCGACTGGCGATCCGGGTGCCACTGGCCGATCCCATAGGCCTTGCCACCGTCCCCCACCGCAGCGGGATTGAAGTTGGACTCTTGGTGGAAGTTCGCTGCCAGTCCGAGAGCTTGGTCTTTCGACCAGCCCAGACCGACGAGCTGATTCACGATGGTATCGCGTTGGGTGTCTGCCACTGGTGGCTCCTTAGCGTGGGACGATGGTGGGGCCGAAGCCTGTATCGACCACTTGGGTTTGCGGGGTGCCTGTTACGGCCGCCTTGAACGCCTCGCTCTTGGCGCGCGCCTTGACGAGACCGCTGGCGTAGGTCGCCCGCAGTTCGTCGGATGTGATGGTGAAGCTGGAGACCTGCCCCTTCTTCCCCACGGCCTCGACCATGAACATGGCCTTGCCGCCCTTGTCGTCTGTGCGGAGAATCTGGTAGTCCCCCATGTCCACGTCGAGCTTGTCGAACTTATCCTTCAGCACATGGTTGAACGTGTCCGCTGCTGCATCGGCGCCCATGCTGTCCTTGCCCTGTGACAGGAGCGTGACCAGCGGGGTCTGCCGCGAGTAGTCGCCGATCACCGCGTGCTCGCCAACGATCTGCAGCCGGCCCGAGGTCACGGCGTCGCTCATGGCGCGCTTCACGGCTCGGTCGATACCGTTGCCGGCGCGGCCATTCGCCACCACCGAGGACACCACCATCTGCGCTGTGTTCATGGCGGGGTCGGTGATGTTGTTCCAGCCGAGAAAGTTCTCGTTGTTGCTCTCGACCCATGAGCGGATGGCCTTGGCCGTGGCGTCCTTCTCCTTGGGGTCAAGGTAGAACTTCGCCATGGGGGCCACGACCTTCGCCACCTGCCACGCTGCAGCAGGCGCCTCGCCGCCGTTCACCATCTGGGTGTAGCGGTCCAGCAGCTTCTGATCGTCGGCGCTGAAGTACCGGCCCTTGCTCTCCTCATTGAGGGAGCTGTACAGCTTGCCCACTGCCTGCACGCCGGGAGTGTCCTCCTTCGTGTTGAGCATGGAGCTGAGGTTGGACTTGATACCGCCGAAGGTCTCGGTGGCATTGTTGTTCAGCAGAGCTGCACGCCGTGCCGGGTCGGTGTCTTGGTTCCACTGGGTCAGTGCGGCTTGCTCGATGTGAGCCTCCTTGCACAGACCGATGGACTTGCAGGGGCCAACGCCGCCTTGCACACCGAGCATCTGATTGGACATTGCAATGCCGGCTGCCTCGCGCTGGGCCGCAGCTTGTGACGCGGCTTGGCTTGTGAGCACGTTGCCCACGAGGTTGTCGATCTGGCCCGGAGGGATCAGCGAGGCGTACTCCAGCGGGACGCCTGTGACCTTGGCAGCCTTCTCGTTCAGGGCAGCAATCCGGGCCGGGATGCCAGCAGGGTTCTGCGCCATGTCCCGCGTCGCCAGTGCAACGTCCACAGCGAACTGCGGCATTGCCTTGTCGAGGGCTTGGCGCCCGCCACTGCGGAAGCCAGCCTGTAGCTGCGAGCGGAACTCCGGGGGCAGCTTGTCGATCAGGCCTTGGTCCTTGAAGAAGCTGATGACCTGAAAGTTCCCCTGCGCTGCAGAGGCATTCAGGAACCGCGCCATGTTACGGTCGTAGCTCTCGTCGGGCTGGTCAGCGAACGGATTGAGACTACCCAGCAGGCGGCCCTGCTCGGCCTTCATGTCCTCTGCCGTCACGGTGCCGTCGCCCTTGCCGAACGCCGCAGCGCGGGATTGGTAGGCGGCCCCGAGCTTGGTCCACGTATCCACCTGCAGGTCGCTGGCCTTGCCTTGCTGGTAGGCCACATGCTCTTTGGCGTGCCGCTTGTACAGCGGGGCCATCTGGTCCACGATCTGCGAGGTGATCGCCATGTCGGCGGCAGCGTCGCCTGTGGTCAGCGTGCCCATCAGCTCGTTGACCTTTTTGGTCAGCACGGAGCTGTCCTCTTGCGCGAGGATGGGCATCTGGCTTTCCATGTCCGCGCCGAACTGAGCCACGGTCTGAGCCACCGTGTAAGCGCGGGCGCCCTGCACAGCAGAGCTAGGACCGAAGGCCTCAGCCCACCAAGGACGGGACTCCACGATGTCCTTGATGGCCTCGCCCGTCATGGCGCGGTTGACGCCCTCCATGAACTGCTCTTGGGCCGCTTGCTTCACCTTGGGGGCGAGCACGTCGGAGCCGAGCTTGAGCAGGGCATCCATCGTGCGCCCGTCCAGCCCGTTGGAGCTGGGGCCTGCAGGCTGCACAGCCACCGGGCCTTGGGCCACGGACTGCACGCTCTGCTGCGGTGCTTGCTGCATCGCGTTGGCGCCCTGCTGTACAGGCTGGCCGGGATCAATGCTGAAGGTTTCTGCCATGTCAGTTCAGGGTAGTGGTGGCGCTAGCCGAGCGATTCAGCAGGCGCTGCTGGTCCTCGTACGGGCCGATGTTGAAGACGGCGGGGATGGTCGTCGCTTCCGGGTTGCTTTGCGTCACCGGGAATGACTGCGCCCCTTGCGGGGCCTGACCGCCGCTGGGCGCCAAGCTGCCGAGCAGAGTGCTCAGGCTGGACTGCTTGCTCAGCAACCCCTGCACCAAGGCCCCTGCAACGCCCGTGAAGGAGCCCGGCGCCTGATTGAAGGAGTAGTCCTGCTGTGCCGTCAACGGGCCGGCAGCGAGGCCTACAAGGGCGTTGCTGACGACGTTGCGGGTGGCTTGGCTCTGGTCGAACGTCACGTCGGCCTGCCCTGACTCGCGGGCCTGCTTGGCCCGGTCGATCTGGGACTGGGTGGTCCGGCTGATTGCCTCGATCCCGGCCCCGCCGAGGCCGCTGGCCGCGACGCGAGCGGAGGCTTGGCCCCACGCCTCGGCGCCTCGGATGCTCGCCTCGAAGTTGCCACGGGTGAATGCGTCGCTGGTGCGTACGGCGTTGGTGGTCAGGCTGTTGACCCGCTCACCCGCCGCTTCCATCAGGCGCTGGTTGTTCAGGGAACGGATGGTGCCCGCGAGGTTCCGCTGGGAGCGGGCTACCTCATTGCGGGCCTTCCGTACCGTGTTGGCTGCGTCGGCATTGGCCTTGGCAATTTCTGCCGCACCCGCCGCCTCCAGCCCCTTCGACAGGCCTCCCACGAGGCCCAGACCCACATCGCCTGCTGCGGCCCAAGAGAATTCTGCCATGTCTTTCCTTTAGGCTCGGCCCTTGTAGGCGAACCAGTTACCCTTCCACGAGATGCCGTTGATTGTCAGCGGCAGCCACTTCACAGCGGACACGCGGACCTGAACGTCCTTGCTCTCCCTCCCAACCCAGACGGGCTGGTTGTAGCGGATGCGCTCGTACTGGCTCTCGAATCCATCCATCACCTTCGTGCCGTCGTGATCCACCCAGCTCGAAGCGACACCCGCCGTCATGGTCAGGTGCAGCGTGAACTGCGTGAGGTTCATCGTGCCCTGCACCTGCGCCTTGCCATCCTTGTCCCGAACGAAGGGATTCGTCAGGTCCACGAATGCAGGGAAGGCCACTCCGGTCCAGAGGTTGTCGCTCGGGGCCGTGGGGTACGCTGCCACGTAGGTGCTGTTCCAGCCATTGACGCCACTCCAGCGGAACGGGTCCACACCCTCGGGCGGGGCGTCTCCCACCGTGTAGTGCGGGTGCTCCAGACCAGTGAAGCGGTCCGCGTCGGTTGTCGCAGGCACGGGGCTGTAGCTGTGACCGGCGCCGGGGCTGGTGAACGTCACGTCCTTGACCGCCTGCACCGCCGAGGCAGTGAACAGGCCCGTGGCCTCAGCCGCTGCAGCTACCTGCATGGCGTCGAGGTACGGGAGACCCGTGGGGTCGGGCCGGGCCGAGGCCTTGTTGACGAGGATCGCTACCGCTCGGTCGCCGTCTTGGTCTGCACCGAAGGCCAGCGTGTAGAGGTAGATCGCGTCGCCAGTACCCGTCTCCGTGATGGCGATAGGCGTACCAATGCTGCTGCTCCACTCCCACGCAGACCACGCCTCCTGCACCCGCTGCCCCTCGTCGTTGTCGAGGTACTGGTAGAGGTAGAGGCCCCATGGCCGGGCGCGGGGGAAGCCGCCCTGTGACTTCAGGAAGTGCTCCGTCCGCACGAACACCGCCGAGGGCGAGGTCAGTGCGATCATTTCGGCAGGGCTGCCGTTGATGTAGTTGCGGAGCTGCTTACTCACGTCGTTCAGGTCGGGGCTGTCTTGGTAGACGCCGGCCTGAATCTGCAGGAGCCGCGAGGCTGCGAGCTGCGCATCCTCCTTCAGCACGTACACGAACTTGCCGATGCCCAGTGGCTGAGCATAGGCCGAGCCGCTGATCTTGTACTGCACGGACATCTGCGGGTTGCTCGCGTCGAACGGAGTCTTGCCGTTGATGGCGTAGTGGAACAGGTCGCCTTGCAGCATCAGGTTCCGGTCGTACATCACAGCCGTGCGGATCGTGTCGCTCTCGGTACCGGCTGCAGTAATCTCTGTTGGATCACTGGCAGGCACGGTGAGCATCGTGGTGCGGTAGAAGTTGAAGTAGTCCCCGCGCTCGCTCACGTTGATGACGGAGCCCGAGGCCACCAGAAGGCGGTCTTGGAACGTCGTGAGCATCGTGATCCGCTTGCCGAAGAAGGCAGGGGGCGGGGAGGTTTCGAGGTCGCCTGCCGTGCTGTCCACGTACACGGGCACCTCCACTGTCTGCCCGGTCTGGGCGAGGATCAGCGCCTTGAGGGCAGCCGGGCCGCTGGCCCAGTAGAAGGTGGAGCCAACGATGCGGCCCATGGCGAACACGACGGAGGGTTGCTGCACAACGCCCGCTTCCTCGCGCCAGATGACCGTCTGGTACACGTCGGGGTTGCCCTCGACCTTGGGGTAGGCCTTCAGGTAGAAGGCGCTCTCCACGCTCGTAGACGGCTGCACACGGATGACCTTACCCACTCGGTGGATGTCGGTCACGTCGTCCACACCCTTGACGTCACGCAGCACGGCACGGTAGTTGTCACCGTTGGCGCCGTCGCTCACCTCGATCCACGACACGTCGTCATTGAGCAGGTGCGAGCCGCGCACAGACCAGCCCGTGAAGCCCGCCGCGTTCAGACGGTTGGCAATCTCTTGGGCGATGGCACTAGGCACGATGGCGGCGGACGCCATGGCGATCCACTGATTCACGTTCGTGTCGTAGATCGCCTGCAGGATGTTGATGAAGTACTGCTCGAACGGCGTGCCAATGGCAGCGTCGAACGGAGGACGTAGCGTCAAGTCCAGCACACCGGGGTAGGTGGACTGCGGCGTGGTGTAGCTCACGTCGAACGTGGCCCCGTCACTGCGGCGCTTGACCTGCGTGCGGTACGTGCGGGCATAGCCGCCGCCGCGCACCCATGCTGAGGCGCTGCCCACCCACGCAAGGTTGTCGATACCCGCTGTGGTGCCGTAGCTCGGAGACACAGCGTTGGCAGCGAACAGCACGTAGCTACCGATGTTCGTGATGGCCGAGATGCCACCGGACTCAAAGAGGTCTAGCGGCGCGTCGGATGCTGGGCGTACGACGGGAATCCATGCGGTGGTTCCTTGGGTCTTGTCACGTACAGTAAGAGTGTCAAGGTGAGCATCGCTATTGCCCACCCGTTCGCGGCTGCGGTAAATGACATCGTAGTCCCTTCCGCCATCGCGGTACGGGAAGCCGCGAAAGCTGTAACTGTCGAGGAGTGCATCCCCGGGATTGGCGCTGAACTTCTTGACCTTCTGCGCTTCGAGGATCATCCCGTTGCGGCGGACTTGGCCGCGCACCGGGTCGCTCAGCATGTTGACTACCTCGCCGTGCTGCCCTTCGAGGCGGTCGGCGGGGGCTTGTTGCGACACCCCCTTGGTGACGCTGGCGAAGGTGCCTTCGACTTTCATCGGTAGAGCCGGTTGTAGCGGGAGCCCCATGCACGCTGGATGGCGATGCCTGCGGAGCCGCTTTGGAATAGGTTGACGTTCTTGTAGCGGATGTCGTCCGCATTGACCGCCGTGAGTGCAGCTCGCTGCTGCGTGATCAGCTTCTGGAGCTGTAGCTGGTCGGCATCGTAGTTGCTGGCGTAGTCGAGGGCTGCACTCGTGGCGACGTAATCGATGAACGACTCAGGTAGATTCAGCCAGCCGTTCTCCGTGGTCGGAGCGATCCAACGCACGAAGGCCCGGACCCCGATGGAGACAGGCGTGCCGTCGAAGCCATCGATCAGGATGCCATTGACCGGATAGAAGTTCTGGTACCGGTAGATGGACTCCACCAGATCGTAGGCCGTGGTCACGATCTTGCCGGTGTTGGGGCCGGAGGTCTCAGGGACCAGATCGCGCACGCCCGAATTGAACCACCAGCTCTTGCGCTGTGCACGTTTGCTGATGGTGTCGATGCCCGCGAGGATGGTCGCGAACTTCGGATGGTTGGAGTTGAGGGAGGCCACACCGGTCTCGCCAGTGGAGCGCAAGCAGAGGTTCACTGCGTCGAGGAGGGTCATGGTTGGTCCTATGAAAAGTCGAAATGAAAAAGTCCACCCACCCCGGAGGGCAGATGGACTATTGCCTTACGGCTTAGGGCAGAACGATGCGGCCAGCGTACTCGGCGCGGTTCGGCGTCACACCGAAGGCGAGGTGGGCATCCACGAACCACGTCTTCTTTTCCTCGCTGTACCAGACAGCGGGGGTCAGGGCGATGGTCTCACCGGCCAGCAGGGCGTTCGGCGCGAAGGCCACGGCCACCAGCTTGGTGAAGTCGCCGTCGTAGGCGTTGCTGTTGCGAGCGTTCGACAGGAAGTGGCCGACCACGTTGGTGTTCGGCACGTTGTTCGAGCTGACCACCGGCACGCCGAAGGCCTTGAGCATCTTCACGCCCTCGATCTTCGTGCCACGGCTGGTGATGTACTCGCCGTTGACGATCTGCTCTGCGTCGAGCAGGGCGTAGAACGGCTTCGGACGCAGGGCGACCATCACGTCGTCGGTGGCGGGGTCCACGTCCTTTTCTTCCATCTGGGCGAACAGGTCGCTCAGCGCGGAGTACAGGGCGGCGGGGTCCGTCGCGTCGCCGGCTGCGGCCAGCGTCACCGTGGTGCCGCCGAGGTGGCCGGGCAGCGCGCCGTAGGCCGAGGTGCCGAGGGCGGCAGCCTTCGCGGCTTGGATGAAGAAGGCGCCGTCGTAGAACTTCGCGATCTTCTTGCCGTGCTCACGACCGACTTCGGCTTGGAAGTCGTAGTTCTTCTGGAACGATTCCAGCAGGCCGATGTTGGTCCGGGCCAGCACCAGCGTATCGACCGTGAGGTTGATGCGGTTGGCTTGGTTGGTGGACGTACCGTCCGGCGTATTGCCTGCGGTCACGACCTGCAGGGTGGACTCGCCGATGCCTTCGTTGGTGATCGTGGTGGTACCACGGACCGGGCGGACCATGACGAACGGAGCGGCCTTGCTCTTGCGTTCGATGGTGCCTTCGACCACGCCGGTGAATTGCTCGATGGCGAGCGCCAGTTCATCGCCTGCACCCAGCGCCTGATTCGGGTGGGTGGGGGTGAAAGTTGGGAGTGCCATTTAGGCTCCTTGCTTGAGTGAGAGACGACGGCGGGCAACCGCATTGCGGTATTCATCGGTGTCTTGCAGCCGATAGCCGTACTTGGTTTCGAGGCGGCGGATTTCTTCCTTGTACTGCTGTGCCGTCATGGCACCACCAGTGACATCGGCGACGACGCCTGCCGTAGCTTTGACTGCGCTCTTTGGCGCGAGGGTGGACTTGCCGGATGCCTTGTACATCTCGGTAAGCTGCCGGGCCATAGCGCCAGCGGAGAACGCGCCGGCCTTGAAGGCGGCGGTGATGTCGGCCTTCTGTTGGTCATCCGCTTCTGCGGCGACCCACTCGTGCACGGCATTCCACTGTTCGACACCTCCAGCAGCGGAGGTGATGGCGCTCATCACAGCATCGTCTTTGGCCTTGCGACCATCGATGATGCGCTTGTAGCTTTCTTCGGCCACCTTGATGCTGCGCTCGTAGCCCTTGGCAACGGGGCCAAGTTCCTTGAGCGACTTCGACAGGAGGCTGAAGTCACCGGCCATTGCGGCCTTCATGTCCGCGCGCTCCGGGCCGAAGCCCAGCTCGCCGACAAACTGGAGTGCGAGGTCGAGACCTGCATCTCCGGTTGGGGCGTACTCCACGATCACGGCGCCGTCAGGAGCGTCCTGTTTCTCAGGCGGCTTCTGCTGCTCGAACGATGCGGGTTTCGGCTCGACGTACCCGGGGTCTCCGGGCTTCAGGACGGTACCGGCTGCAGCCGCTGCCTCCTGTGCTGCCTTGGCTTCCGCTGCAGCTTTCGCTGCCTCGTCACCCTTGGCTTGTTCCGCTGCTTTCGCGGCCTCGGCGGCCTTGGCGGTCTCTGCTGCAGCAGCGGCTGCGGCGGCTGCCACTGCGGGCGGTACCTCCGGTGCTCGCTGCGGGAAAGCGGAGGCCGGGCGAACCGAGACCTCGATCACATTGTCACTCATTGCTGTGCGTTCCTCTGTGCCAGTGCTTGGGCACCGGCCTTGGCTGCGTCACTCGTTGCTTGCGCATCGACGGCTGCCTGTTGTGCGGCTTGTTGCTCGCGGGCTACCTGCTCCTCGGGCTTCACGTACTTCTTCGCGTCGATGCCTTGGGCGGAAGCGAGAGTACTGATGACGGCTGAGAGTTGCAAGCGGGCCAGTAGCTCGGGCGGCATGGTCGCCACCTGAGCCAGAGCGGACAGGAACAGACCCAGTTGCTGGGCCTCTGCGTTCCGAGACAGGGCCGCGAGCCCGGTCACGATGGTCGGAACCAGTTGCGTGCCCTTCACGGACACGTTGATCTGCTTCAGAAGCCAGAGGGCGATGGGCAGTTGCAGGTCCACGGCCAGTCGTGAGTACACTCCACCGAGGGAGGTCTCAAGCTCATTGGCCTGCATGCGGATTTCTTCTGCCGTCACTCGCTCTGCATCTCGGGTCACAGCGGAGCCAAGCAGGAATGCCTGACCGATACGCCGGATCACCTTGTCAGCGGCGGTGCCGACGAGCTGCAGGTTGGCGCCGCCTTCCAGCGTGACCAAGCTCAGATCGTCCTTGCCACCGGGGATCACGTCCCCGCTAACAGAGTTCTTGATGTCGTTGATGTCACCGACACCAGCGGGATTCGCCAGCCAGCGGTAGTCACTGGCGAGGATAGCCCCCTTGATTTCGCTCTCGCTCAGCGTGCTCAGCGTGCCGAAGTCGCCAGCGTAGTCCTCGACCAGCCCGGTACCGTAGTCATGCTCGTCCGCCAAGTCCCATGTGAGTGGGTGCACGGGCAGCGTGTCGTCGGTGTAGGTGGAATCGAAGTCCGAGGGCAGACGGGTCTCGTCAACATGCTGGCTGTACTCCCACTTCCCGGTGTCCGTCTTGCGGTACCAACGGATGAACTGCACGTAGGCAGACTCGTGGTCGTCATTGCGGCGCTGTGGCACGTAGGGCTTCACGTCCTCGGCCAGCTCGTTGTAGAGCACCTTCTCTCGGATGATGACCTCGATGAGGCCACCGGAGATGCTGCGCTTCACAGCGTACTTCTTGATGCCGAACACGCGGGGCTTGTCCTTGTCGGACAGGTCCAGCAGCACGTTGCCGACGACGATCAGATTCTTGATCAGTTCGTTCAGCTTGGGACGGATGGCCTTCTGGTCGAGAACCTTCAGGGCATCCTGCTCACCGGCTACGAGCGAGGCACGAAGGTCATCTTCTGTGATGCCTTGCGCCTGCATGAAGTCCCGCATCGCCTTGGTAGGATCGAGACGGAAGAACGGGGAGCCGGGACGGAACAAGTTGAGAACCAGCTTGTTCGTCAGGTGGTTGACGGCTTGCGCCCCCACCGAGGTCCAGTCGTGCTGGATTGATTCCGAGAACTGCTCGATGCCATCCGGCAGGCAGACCTTCGGGATCGTGACAGAGGCGTACTGCTCGAAGCGATACAGCATGCCCTTGCGCTTCTGGTCGAGTTGCGACCAGCGCTGGAGCCCGTTGACGGTGCCACTATAGCCCCGGCGATTGTCCGGGCGATTTGCCTTAGTGACCTTCATACGCGGAGGCTCCCTGCGCTGGTTGTTGCCCCGCCGTCAGCGACCCCGAACTGAGCCTGCACCCGGCGCTTGCGCACCTGTGAGTTCTCAGCATTGTCGATGGTGACTTCCGGCGTGGTGTTGAGCTGGGCTGCTGCGGCAGCCTCGTTGGCGGCGGCTTCTTTGGCGGTCTTGTCTCGGGCAGAGGCAGCCATGGCGGCTTGGTTGTTCGCTTCCGTGTCGAACTGCGCGGCGATCTTGGTTTCTTCCGCCGCCTGAGCTTGACGCTTAGCGCTCTGCCGTGCGGTGACGTAGGAGCCAGCGGCTGCCACGGCACCGATTGCATACACTACAGAGACAGCCATAGGTGCCCCTTTCGATTAGAACTTCTTCAATCGAAGGATGTCCAGCACCGGATACTCTCGTGCCCGGAGAAGATGCTCAAGCGGAGTAGCTGGCTTTGCATGCCAGATGTGTCCGTGAGCACCCATTGCCTTTGAGGCTTCCTCTGTCTTGTCGATCAAGGCGTTGCCCAGACGGGCACCTCGATGACTTGGATGGAGGAAGATCACATCGTTCGATGAGAGAAGCAGTTGCCGGTAATGGAGTGAATTGTCAATCACGTTGACTGAGTATCCGACCAGCGTATCCCCTTCGTCGTAAGCAAGAACTGTGAACAGCTTGCCTTCGTCTTCTAGGAACTTGTATCTATCCCAATCGGGATCGAGCTTCATCATCGCCTTGTCCTGAGCCAGCTCCTCGTAGTTCAGGTCAAGCAGAGCTTGTACCTTATCACGTTGAGCATGAGCTGAACCTGTCTTTAGATCATAGATCATTGGACGAAGCTCTCAAGGAGTTCGGCGAGAACACGTTGCTCTCCGAGTTGAATGGCGGCCTCCGTCGGGTTGGACGGACGGCTCGTTGGGAACTTGGCACGAAGGACTTCGTACTGGGCCCGGTGCAGACGGTTCATCGATTGACGTGCTGCCTCGGCGACCGGGCCGCCCTGTTGGGCGACACGAGTCGTGGCGAGGACTTCGGCACGGTGGTTCATGTTTGATGGCATATATCTCTGCTTTCAGGTCTACCAAACTATTCGCTCAAGCGAAGAAGTAGGTGCTCCGCAGCACATCGCGGATGTTCAGGTCGCCCTTTAGAGGAGGCGGTACGTCATAGCCGGTCGATGCGGCCATGTCTTCGAGGATGGTGTTGTCCTCGTACTGAGCGACGAACTCCTCCCGGATGATCTTGTGGAACTCCTCGGTGTCCTCGGCATGCACGCCGAAGTCATCGTGGATCGTGACGACCTCCATCCCTGCGGCCTCTGCCCGGGCTACCACGGCGGCCATGTGACTAGCGTCGAGGCTGTGCACGAAGTTCGGGGCCACGGCGTTCATCGTCTTCTTCAGGTCGTCCTTGCCGCTCGGCTTGTACAGCTTGATCTGCGTCTTGAACGCGATGGACTTGATCGTCTTCGCGGCCACGGCCTCGTACTCGCTGACCACATGCAGGCCGCTCGGTGCGATCCATGCCACGGGCAGCTCGTGCTGCACGGCGTGCTTGGCCCAGCCCTTGAGCCAGTCCATCACCTCCACCGCCTTGACCACCACCTCGCCCAGCGCCTCCCAGACCTTGTAGCTCAGGTAGTTGGCGGCGTCTCCCCACTGGTCCGCCTCAATCTCGGGGAATCCGTCCTCCTCCATGTACTCCCGGATGAATGTGCTCGTGGCGAACCGCGTCACTCCGTAGGGCAGCGTCATGGTTGGGCGCTTGGTCACATCCCGGGTCACGCCGTGCAGCAGCCAGCCGTCGCGCAGCCCGTCGTCCGTGGCCTGCTTTAGCAGCTCGACTACACGCTCGGCGACATCGGAATAGATGTCCCGTGGCGCATCGGCGGGGACAAGGTTGACGGCTGCTCCCCCAATGGGATCGCACATGAGGGCAGAGAAATTCTGGAGCCCATTGCATGTACCGTCTTGTCCGATGGGGAGGTGGGACAGAAAGCTATCCGGGTTCCGTGCCCAATCGGCGTACTCGATGACCCATGCGAGGAACTGTACGGGGCTTTCTGCTTCGGTCCAGCCCAGCTCTCCGAGAGGATCGGTACCCATTCGCACCAGTTGCTCATGGTTGTCATCCACCCACTTGAGCCGATGCGCTAGCGGATAGCGCTCCATCTTCTTGCCGTCGATCTTCAGGTTGAACTTGTTCGCCCCGTGCACCTTGAACCAGAAGATCGAGAGCACACTCAACAGCGGCTTTCCGTGTGAAAGACGAATGAGGCCTTTCTCTAGGTCCGAGCCCTGCGGCGAGACGGACGATGACCGAGCGTAAGCCCGGCCCCGAAAGTCCGCGTAGTAGGTGAACCAGATAGTCGGGTACTTCGCTAGATCGGCAGCTTCGCGGAACACCTTCTGTGCCCGCAGGTGCTTGACTGCCCGCACCTTCTTCTCGGTGTACCATTTCCGTGCCTCTTGTTTCCATGCCTTCAGTTCGGCGGGGGTCGCCCCGTCTCGCAGCTCAGGCTTCTCGTCCAGCGGATTGGCCGCCACCACGTCGCCGAAGTCCCGGCGTAGGGAAGTCTTCCGCACTGCATCGAGCACGGGCTTGTTGATCTGCCAGCGGCGGCGCTGCAGGGAGTTCAGCATCTCCACGATCTTCGGCGCTACGCGGCCAATGCCTTTGCCCTGCACAGCGTAGGCGCTCATGCGCTGCATCTCGGGGGTGTGGAAGCCGCCGCCTGTGTTGGTCTCGGCATCCCACGGCAGGGGCTCCTCGATCATGGGGCCGGCCACCCGGGGCAGGTCCGCCACTCGGTCCATGATCGCCAGCGCTGCGCCCCGCAGGCTCTCGTCCAGCCGCAGGTAGCGCACCGTGTACGGCTTCCCGTTCTTGAACTGCGTGGCCGACCACGACTCAAGGAAGTGGTAGCTCGTGAGCTGCGTGAGCACGTAGTTCCCCACGCCCTCGATGTCCCCGTGCTCCCAGAGGGGTACCTTGTAGGTCTTGGCGAACTTGGCCTTGAAGGCAGCCAGCAGGTGCCGCTCGTCGCGGGTCATGCTGCGGCTGTACTCCCGGGACAGCGAGTTGAATAGAGCGGGGTTCAGCTTCTTGAAGTGCTGCATCAGGTACTCGCTGTACACTGCCTGCCCGGCTGCATACGCCGCCTTCTTCCAGACCGGCGCTGCCTCATCCGCCCCTCCCTCCCTCAGGAGCACCCCTAGAACGGCTTGGATGGCCCGCAGGGAGGCCAAACGCACGTCGATGGTACCAAGGTACTGGGCGAACTTTGCGTAGGCCCTAGCGCCCTTCTTGCCCTTGATGGTGGCCTTCACATCTTCGGCCAGCTCGTTGATCGCCTGCCGGATCAGGTAGTTCTGATAGGGCAGGCTGTCCACCTTGCCCTTCTTCTCGGCGGCCATCACGGTAGCAAGGATGACCTCCCGCCCCTCAGCGAGGCGGCGGGCTTCACGTTCGGCTTGGGAGTTATCGATCATCGTTCCTTGTTCATCCAGTAGAGCAGGCCCATGACAGCGGCCCAGATAAGCAGACCCCAGTCCAGCTCGTTCATGCTTCGAGGAACTTCTTCCAGAGGTCGCTGAGGTACGCCGCCGTCACGACCTTGGCCCGTCGCAGGTGCTGCTGTGCCCAGCGCCGGATGGCGTACTGGCGGGCCACGCTCACGATGGTGAACAGGCCGCCGATGATGAGGTTGTCCTTCACGGTCAGCGTGGTGAACCCCACCAGCGGCAGGATGAACCAGTTGCCGATGAAGTTGATGACGAAGCCGATGGCGATGTTGATCAGCGCCTCGGTCAGAGACTCCAGCTTCGTCTGCAGGGCAGCCTCTTGGCGAGCCACCTCACGGGTGATGGCGCGGGCGGCGAGCTTGTCGCGCCAGTTGGTGGGATCACTGAGCATCGGAATCCTTCTCGGTGTAGTGCTTCGGCGTCTTGGCCGCATGCTTGTCGATGATGGTGGCTGCCGTGGCATTGCTGGTGTCCCAGTCTGCATCGGTCATTACGCGGGGCGGGCGGTCGTCCTCGAACTTGCCGGCCAGCATGGCGGCGCGCAGCACCACCAGTGAAGCGATGGCTTTGCTGACGTGGTTCACACCACTGTCCGGGTCGAGGTCTTGTCCCTCCCACCACTGGGTCAGGTGCCGCAGGGTACCGTCGAAGTAGACGGAGGCCCGTGCACCGGCTGCCCGGTAGTTGTGCCGCCCGTACTTGGCGCTGCCTTCAAGCATGGCGTTGCCCAGCTCGGCGATCACATCGAAGGGGATCACGCTGAACGGAGTCTTGCGCACGCCGATGGCCGCCTTGGGGTTGGTGTCCTTCTCCTTCGGGTCGCGCATTTTCTCCATGCCGGGGTACACCTCAAAGCTAGGCGGATCGAACCGCACTGTGTCTGCGATACTCATTTGGAAAGCAAAGCCTTTCGTTTCGCCTTGGTCAGGAGGTTCGTCTTCAGTCGGGACCACGCACCGCAGCCCACACAGCGTACGCGCTGGTATTTGCCGGCGTTGGTGTACGCGAAACCCCGGTGCTCCAGATGCGTACCGCCGCAGATCGGGCATTGCGGTTCTGTGCTATCCGAGCCAACAGCGACGTTCGGGTGTTGCTGGTCCCAAGCGCGCAGCTTGAGGTAGACTTCTTCGAGAGCGAGCACATCATGTTCATTGTACACACGCATTTCTCGCCACGCCTTGATGTCGCCCTGCATCACAGCCTTCCACAGGGAGAACCCCGGGTACTGCGCATGCTTGAGCTTCTTGTACGTGACGTTGAGCAGGTCCGCCAGATACTCCAGCTTGTTGGAGCTGAAGGCGAAGATGGCCTTGGCGATGATGAGCGTGTCCACCACCTTGTAGGGGCGGACAGGCGGCAGGCCGTTGGCAACCATGCGGGCGTTGATCTTCTTCACGTCGAAGCGCTTGCCGTTGTGGGCCACCACGATGTCCGCTTGGTTCAGCAGCACACCCAGCTTGATGAGCAGCTCGCGGTCGTCATCGATGTCCTCGGCGTTCCGCTGGTCCTCGTAGAAGATGCGGTTCTCGCCGAGCCACTTGGCGCCCCAGCTCAGGATCGACCAGTCCCGCTCCACCATGTCGAGGCCGGCCACGCTGCCACCCTTGGACCACAAGGCCCAGATGGCTGCGATGATCGGCTTCGTCTCGATGTCGAGCACGAGGATGCGGGCCGTATCCTTGTCGGGGATACTGGCGAACGCCGCTGTGCTCTTGTAGTTTCGGATCATTCTTTGCGTGCCTTTCGTGCAGCGCGGGCGATGCGGGCTCGCTCGTTCCGCTTCACAGCCTTCTCGGCTGCGGTTCGGTGGGTGTAGTAGATCGGCATCCCCTCGCGCTTGGCGTACAGGTAGGGGATGATCCCTTTCAGGAACGCCGCGAACCGAGGGATGGGCATGAGGAAATTGCGAGCACGGTTGTTTTCGAGGTGCCCGAGCATGGCGTTGCAACCTCGATGAAGTACGCCCCGGACCTCACCCGTCGTATGGTCATGGTCGAGGGCGGATTCCCCGACAGCACAGGATGTGCCACAGAGTGCGCACTTGCCGCCTTGCTTTTCAAGCAGCGCCATACGGAACGCCTTTGCGCTCGCCGCTGTGAGGCGTTCACTCATCGCACCCTTCCACGTAATCCTCGCAGTCCTCGTCGGGCGGCCCGTCTGCGTACTCGTAGTACGGGTAATCACTCAGTTCGCGAATCATCTTCGATGTCCTCGCATTCGGTTGGTAGGTCGCGGCGACCGCATTGACATGGCTGATTGTGGGCTTCGGCGTAGCACACGCCGTACTCCTCACATCCAACGCCTAGGTTGCAGTGGTCGCTCATCGAATCCTCTTTTCCAGTTTGACCAGCGCCGTCTCCAGCGCCATGTCCCGAGCGGGAATGGCCCGCATGAAGTCGCCCACGTAGGCGTCGTTGTCCACCCGCAGCCAGAGCAGGGCTGCCTGCTCCACGAAGCGGTCGGCCCACGAGGCTCCGTAGTATCCTTGGTACAGCTCCTTCACGATGCCGTACGCAGCCTCGGGGCTGGTCGCATCCATGAGGCGCACCTCGGCACAGGCCATGCCGCAATCCTTGAAGCTGCCTTCCTGCTTGGCCGGCTGCTTCTCCAGCCCGGGGATGTTGTCGGCGCTGTCGCCGGCCAGCATCTGCATCCAGAACCACTTCTGCCCGTAGACCTCGGAGTCCGGGCCGGTGCTGGCCCACGTCTCGGGGCGAATCTCGTGGCGTTCCAGCGTGGTCCACACGATGTGTCGACCCGGGATCATGCGGAAGTCCTTGTCGCGGCTTAGGATCACGGGCATGTTGCCCGACTCCCATGCGTACCGCGCCGCTGCCGCCACGCCGTCGTCGGCCTCGCGGTCCATCCACGTCACCACTCGGAAGTCCGTACCCGGCAGGGTCTTGGACTCCTCCAGCCAGCCGCGCATCTGCTCCCAGTTCTTGGGCTTGCGGCTGCTGTCTCGCTGCCCTTGATAGGGCTTGACGGATGCGATCTTGAACCGCCCGCCCTTGTCGCTGAGCCCATGGCTCAGGTGCACGATGACCTGCCCGCCCACCCCACCAATCTCCTTGGCGTCACGCACAAACGTGATGAGCTTGGACTTGGCAGAGGCCAGCGTGGTCTCGTCGTTGCCGCTGAAGTAGTAGGCCGCGTAGTCCCCATCCACATGCATGGCAGTGGTCGGGTCCAGAGGCAGAGCGACGGGGGCGATGTCCCCCGCCAGCTCAGCCAACGCGGCGATCTTGGCCGCGTCCATGGATTACAGGCCCTGCAAGGGGTCGCCGCCCTTCGGGGCTACCTTGGCCTTACCTACCGGTTTCGACGCAGCCACGGGCTTGCTAGGGGCCTTCTTGGCCCCTTCCTTGGCGGCTGCCTTCTTCAGGCGGGCAGCTTCGAGCTGAGCCAGCAGTTCAGCCTCCTCGTCCACCTCGTCAGACTCGTCCTGTTGCTCGGCCAGCGCCTGCGCTTCCTGTGCGGCCTGCTCAGCTTCGGCCTCGGCTGCTGCTTCGGCTTCCCGCGCTGCCGCTTCGAGCACCGCCTTCTTCTTCTGAGCCGCAAGCTGTGCCTTGGTCAGCACGACTTCCGGTTCGCCTTCCGGTTCGTCGTCGCCGGTCACGGGCACATCGGACTTCTGCTCGCCCTTGGCGAACACCGGGGCCGGGGTCAGCTCGTCGTCGCGGCCAGCCTCGATCAGCGCATCATAGATCGGGGAGCCGGTGAAGTTCTCGGCGGCCTTGATCTTCTCCTGCAGCTTGTTCTTGGTGTTGCCATCCTCGAACGTGCCGTCGATGTGGATGCTGTCCCACTGGTCGGTGTCGGCCAAGTCCCAGAGGAACAGGCGCAGGTCGCTCAGGGGCGGGGCCACCTTGAGCTTCTTCACCTCGTTCGTCTCGGGGTCTTCGTACGTGGTGCCGGTGATGGTGAAGCCGGCGTCGCCGTTCTTCAGGTCAGCCGAGACGCGCTCGTCGCCGCTGGCCGTCTTCCAGCCACGGTGAATCACGACGCCACGGAACGCCTCGCCGAGGAGCTGGGCGAAGTTCTTGCGGCCCGGGTACTCCTGCACCATGAGCTTGAACAGCTTGCTGTAGTCGTTCTTCTTGCCCTGCCCGATCACCAGCTCGAAGCGGATGATGTGCGGGATCAGACGACCGTCGTCCAGCTTCTTGGCCTCGTGCTTCTTGCCGCTCAGCTCGAAGCCGAACTGGGCACGAGGTTTGGTCTTCTGGCCGAAGGTGCTGCCTTCCTTGCCCGTGGTGTGCACGCCGGTCTCGACGTACTCGATGAAGCGGAGCTGGGTGCTGCCCGCCTCGGGCGGCTTGTAGTCGCCGCCCGTCTGCTTGTTGAGGTCGGGGCCGGTCTGTGCTTGCTGCTCGGCCAGTGCCTTGATCGCAGCCAGATTGAGTTTTGCCATGTCAGTCCTTTGCATAGGAGGGCACGTAGCCCCCCATGAATTGATCGCGCAGCCATTGGCGAACGCGGGATGCCGAGGCGTCGAAGTCCTCGATGTAGAGCGGTTGCTCCGGGTCGGTGAAGCTGTGCTCGATGAACATCGACGGCCCGTAGGTCGTCTCGCTCGGCACGGGAGTGGGAATCTCGTGCTCGAACCAGTACTCCATGAAGTCGCTGGCCGCCTGCATTGAGGCGTGGATCAGAACTGCGGCCTTGCGGGCCACGTCCTTGTGGGCGTCAGCATACAGTGCGTCGTGCACCGTGTTGACCAGCAGCGCGAGGCCGCCGAAGTTCTTGTAGCGATAGAAGGCACGCACCGCGATCCACATGGCCGCCTTCATGAACTCGCCGCCCAGCCCTTGGTCCTTGTAGTTCTTCAGCTCGGTGGGCTTGAAGCCCGTGAGCTGACCACGCTTGTACTGGAAGTCCAGCGAGGGGTACTCGTTGAACACGTACTTCTTGTGGTCGAACGTACGGAAGTAGCCGACGCCGAGCTGCACCGGAATCTTAGCCGTGGGGTGCTGGGCAAACCGCTGCGTGGGTACGCGGCTCTGCTTGACCACGCGCTCCACCTTCTCGTTGAAGGCCTTGACGCCGGGGTACATCTGGTCATCGAGGTCCGCCCACGACTTGACCAGATCAACGGGCAGCTTCAGGAAGCGGGCGATCTTCGGTGGGCCGGCGCCGTACTGGCGCTGGAAGCTGAACACCTTGATGTGCTTGCGCTTCGTGACCCACTCTTTGATCTTCTGCACCTTGATGGCCTGCACCAGCCAGTCGTAGTCCTTGTTCTCGGCCTGCGACAGGCGCTTGATGTGCATGTCCAGCCCGGCCAGCAGGTCCGCGATGAGCTGCTTGTCGCCGCTGTTGATGGCCGAGGCGTAGACCTCCAGCGATGTGAAGTCGCTTGACTCCATCACCCCGTCGTCACCCCAGCGACTGACGAACAGCTTCTTCACGTCGCTCGTCTCGGACTTCGGCAGGTTGCCCACGTTCGGGATCGAGTGAGCGAAGCGGCCAGTCACCGTCGAGACCATCGAGATGTTGGAGTGGACCAGCCCGTCCTCGTGGACCAGCAGCAGCATGCCGCTCTGCTTGGTCACGTTGCCCTCATCATCGAACTCCTCGGTGATGTAGTACGTGCCCAAGTCCTTCTGGATGTCCTTGAGGTCAGCGAAGTTGTCGAGGAACTCAATCCCCTGACCGCCCAGCTCCTCGATCACCTCGGCCTTGGTGGACCACACGCCCTTGTCCGCAGTCTCCCAGTCCTTGCGGGGCTGGGCCATGCGGGGGAAGGTGTAGTAGTGGTCCACCAGCTTCATCTTGGGCCGGGTGGGATCAGGTACCTTGACCCGCTTGGTCTTGGGCATCCCTTTCTGCTTCCCGCCTGCGTATCGCGCTACGTCGGGCGGCACTGTAGGCCCAGTCGTCGTTGTCCCGTCCTGCAGAATCCACCCCTCGACCTCCTTCATGGCGTAGAGTGGCACGCCAGTGGCGTCGTCCGTCAGATGGGTCAACACCTTGTACGCGATCTGGCCGCCGAAGATCAGCGCCGACAACTGCTTGCGAGATGTCCACTTGAACTCGAACGGCAAATCCTTTGGCAGCGATGTCTTCAGCGATTCGATCAAGCCAATCGATTGCTGCTTCAACTTCTCTGCCTGTGCTCGGCCCATCTCCATGTCCACGAACAGGCCGTTGCGTTCCATCTCGATGGTCGCCACCAACGCCCCGTTGTTGAGTTGGATGGAGCGCACCTGCTTCGCCGCTTTGGCGGCCTCGGCCTGCCCGAGGAAGATCAGCCGCGTGTTGCCAATGTCGCCGTGTTCCCATTCAGTTGTCTCCGGGTCGCGCCGACCGATCAGGTAGTCGATCAGCAGTTGCTTCGGGATGTCGGGCGTGTTGATGCCCTGCTCCCACATGGCCTTGACCTCATCGATCTTGAGGTTACCACCGTAGCGGGGCGCCACCTCATCCAGCGAGAGCATGTGCGCCTCTTGCCGCTGGCCTTCGAGCAGGTACTCAACGAGCTGGGTATCCCAGAGCTGGCCGCCCCGGGCGATCCATGCCATCCATGCTTGGTAGTCCACCTCGTGGCGGATCAGGTGCAGGATGTCGAACTTGATGTTGAAGCCGACGACGTACTGCGGGTCGTGTTCCTCCAGCAGCCGAGCGAACCAGCCTTCGGAGCCACGTTCTCGGCGTCCGTAGTACTCGTGCTCGATGGCTTCCTCGTCGGCCATGCCTACGGCCCAGCCGGTGGCAACGATCCAGTTCTCTGGTGTGAACGGCGAGGCCTTGCGCCGGTAGTGCGCCTTGATCGTGGTCTCCACGTCAAGGGTTACGAAGCCCTTCATCCGCTAATCTCCTCAGGTTCGCGCAGCCGACCTCGATCTGCATCGAACATCGTCTGGCATTCTGGATTGCCACTGGAGCCTTCGAGCTTCAGCTTGTTCTTCGTGGTGCCGATGAACCGTGTGTTCGGCATGCTCGGGTCGAAGCCACCCGTAAGGATGAAGTCGCAGGCGCCCTGCTTCCCCGTCCGGCTGTCCTTCAGCCAGCTCTGCTGCGGCCACCGATGACCCTCGCCATCAGCGTTGATCTGTGACGTGGCAATGCCGGCGAAGTGGTAGCGCACGGCCAGCGAGCGAGCCCACTGGTACATGGCTTCGAGCAGTTGGTCAGTCCGCTCGCCGTTGTTGTTGGTGCCACCCACGAAGTTGATGTTGTCGATCATGTCGAAGACCACGAGGCCGGGATTGATCTTGCGGATCAGCTCCTCCACCTCAGCGTTGTTGAACCCGTGGATGTCCTTGACCACGATCATGGATTCATCGCCGCCGATGGCTTTGATGTATCGCTTGCGCGCTTCCTTCGGCCCGATGGCTCGCATCTCGCTGGCGCTCAGGCCCAGCGCTGACTGCCGGATGCGACCCAAGATGCGACGGCCCGGCCCCTCGTTGTTCAGCCACAGCACAGGCCGCTTCTCGTTGGGGTACAGCTCGATCAACTGCGGCGCCATGAAGCTGACCTCGGATGCTACCCACGTAGTCTTGCCCCGGTCAGGGCGCATCGCGATGATGCCGAAGTCTCCCTCACGCAGAGCCCGCAGGTGCCGGGCCACGCACTGCAGCCGCCAGTGCAGCCCGGTGTTGTGCTCGTCCTCGGCCAGCATGTCACCCCAGTCCAGCTCCACGTCAGCCGTTCGGACCTTGCGATCCATGGCTGCCTCGAAGGCCTCGACGGCGACACGCAGACTCTCGCCCAGCTCAATCTCTTTGCCGCTCTGCCAGTCCTCGATCAGGCTCAGCGCCTTGTTGCCGAGGTCAGCAGCCAGTAGGTTCTGGATCACCTGCTGGTCATACCCTTCCGGGTTGTCCTTGTCGATGGGTCGCAAGGATGCCTGCCAGTACTCGATGTCCTTCTGCTTCCACTTCGGGTATCGGGTATGCAGGATGGGCCAGAACTCGGTGAACGTCACCTTGTCAGCCGTTGTCTTCTTGAAGAACTCGCCCATGATAGCGATCATCTTCTTCGTGGTCTCGTTGACCGTGCCCACTGGCACCATCTGGGCGAATCGCTCGTATCGCTTTCGCGTCTTGAGCATTCGCAGGACACTAAGGTCCAAGTTCAGTTCGCTCATCGGTTAAACACCTCCGCTTTCAGGTCTACCGTTTAAGCTGCTCGGTAGCCTCGGCGATGTACCGCACAATCTCCTCCGGCTCGTGGTTCTTGGGGTCGCGCTCGCTCACCACGTTGACCACGGGAAAGTCCAACGCCCCGAATTTCTGCGTGAGCTGGCGTGCGCCGAGCTGGCCGTAGTAGTCGGGATCGAGCCAAAGAATTGCTGCTGAAAATTGAGCCGCGATTTTCACGATAGCATCGCGGTCCATCGTGGTGCCAAGGGCGCTCACGGTGGGCAGGCCGGTGTCGTTGGTCACGCGCCATGCACTGAGGTAGTCCTCGGTGATGACCACAGGGGACTTGTCGCGGTAGTCCTCGGACCATGCACCGAGCGGGCCATCCGGCCCGTACAGCACGGTGCCACCGCCGCGTTTCATTCCCTTCGGGAACAGGTACTTCGGCTGGCCGCTGTCGGTGCGCAGCGTGCGGGCCACCCACTGATTGGTTCCATCGAGCATGCGCACAGGGACCACTACGCGCTCCATGCGGGGGCTCCAGCCCGCACCCATAGCAGAGATACCCTGATTGGAAATGCCGGCCTTGTAGAGCCAATTACGGGCCTCCACGGGCCAGTCTCGGGGGTGGAGCATCAGCTCAGGTAGTTCGGAGGAAAGGATGGCCGAATCTTCTGCCTCGCGGAGAGCCACGATGTTCGCGGTTCGCTGGGCCAGTGTCATTTGCGGTTCCCACACCTCGCCATCCTTCTCGCGGAAGTCGTAGCGCATGTAGGCCCGGCCATTGAACGACGCAAGGTATCCATCACCAATACGTCGCTTGCCCCCGGGTCGCAAGTCCTTGACGGACTCGAACCACGGGGGCTCTGTCTTGTGAAAAACTGTCATTAAACCTCAGCTCGGGATCGCTCCCGTTGGTACACTGGATGGTCCCCCTTCACCTGAAAGATGAAGCCGTTGCTGTCGGACAGGGACACGTCTGCATTCGCGTCGATGAAACGCGGCGGCACGAGGGCGTCAGTGCGGAACTTGCGCCGCCCATCGATTGGGTCTTGCGTCCAGATCACGCTCTCGTCGCCGGTTGCCATTGCTGGCAGCACCACCACGTATCGCTTCGTGATGGTGTCACGCAGGGCGAACACGGGCTGGCGGTTGCTCACTGCCTTCATCAGGTCAATGGCATTCGCGTCACCCTCGCCCTCCATCTGCGCCTCGAAGCGCGGGTTGGGGAAGTCAGACTGTTCCATTGATCAGCCCTTCCACGTCGAGCGGATAGAACTCGTGGTCCCACCCGCCGCCCTCACGGTCTGTCGTGCGCAGCTCCCGACCATCGGGTAGACGCTCCACACGGAGCCCCACATGGCTGTTGTCCAGCGCTTTCTTGCGTTGCAGATAAGACACCAGCTCGTGCTTCACCGTGAACGCAGCCACGTTGCCGTGGGCACGGTACACGGCGTAGATGTACGTTGAGCGGGCCATGTCAGGCCTCGACGTGCCAGAGCACGCCTGCAATGAGGACCACGAGCATACTCATGGCAACCATCTGCAGCACGCCGTGGCCGAAGAACGCCTCGGCCCCGATGTACGTGCTGTGGGTGAAGTGGTCCGCCTTGTGGTGCCACTCCTTCTTGTTCGCTGGGAGCCGCAGCTCATGCTTGCCAAACTTCATTCAATCCTCCGTCTCCGGGGTAATGGTGTCCGCCTCGTCCTTGTCGAAGCGGTATGTCTTGAAGCTGGGCTCCCGCAGGTGCCCGTCCTTCGTGACGCCAAGATACTCGATGGTGGCGATGCGACCGATCACGTCCTTGGGCTTCTCGGCGATGTCCTTCATCGTCAGGCCGGTGCCTACCTCGTTGCGAAGGCCGCCGCCAAGGTCAACAACCAGAGCGCCGATCCCACCAGCACGATTGCCGATTCCCCGTGTCGTTCCAACCACACGGAGGTCCGCCTCCGAACGCGGCTTGATCTTGATGACTTCGCCATTGGTCCCCTTCCCGGGCACGAACAGCCCGTTGGCATCGCGCAGGATCAGGCCGTCGTAGGCCGAGGCACCACGGTTGCGCAGCGCCATGGCTTGGTCGTACAGGTCGTCCAGCACGAACACCTTGCCCACCATAGGCAGGTTGGGTGCCTTGCTGATGTTGCCGCCCTCGAACAGGTAGTCGTAGCGCTCGGCGTACTGCTCGGGGATGATGCCATGAGGCTCCTCGTGTACGCTATCGAACAGCTTCAGCTCCAGCCACTGCGGGGACTGCTTTCGGGCGCGGCCATTGATGACCTGATGAGCCTCCTGTGGCACCCACAGCTCGCCCATGTAGCGGCGCTCGGTCAGGCCAAAGGCATGCAGCGGGTCCAGAATCTCCTGACCCACGGACTTCAGGAGCTGGCCGGTGCGGCTGAAGCCCTGCCAGCCCAGCTTGCTGTCGAAGATGAACTGGGCGTACACGCCATCGTACTTGGGCTGCACGATGACGTCATCGTAGCCGCCGATGAGGGACATCACCAGCCCCTCGAATCGCTTCTTGCCGGCCACGCTCAGGTTGTCAGGCTCCACAGCCTTGTGGACGAGGACGCTCACGGTGCGCTCTCGTTGGAGAACCGGGCAGCATCCACTGCAGCGGGGCCGTTAGCCCAAGAGGAACGACCCCGGATACCCGCCATCTGGGGGTTTTCCTGCGTGTCGTACACCTTCCACGGCAGGTCATCGAACTCGTCGCCGTCGCCTTCCGGCTTGTGCAGCACGACCCAGCGCAGTTTACTCGTGCCGCCTGCCTTGGCCGCAGCGATGCCCCCGATCAGCCGGAGCTGACGCTCCTTGTCCTCGGCGTTCCAGCGGCCAGTAGTCGGGCGCTTGGTGTCGTCGTAGTCCAGTGTCAGGTCAAGGGCCATGTGGGCGATTACCCGCGCTTCGAGCGCCGAGAGATCGCCGAGAGCCTTGCGGAAGAAGTAGCCTCGGCCATGCTTCACCCCTTCACTGGGGCGCAGGCCTGCCGCTGCGAAGGCGGCGTTGGCGGTTTGGTAGCTGTTCATGAAACCTCCTGTGAAGGGTTGTTGGTCAGGCCTGCGGCACGTTCTGAGTGATCGCCGTCTTGGTGTACATGCGCTGCTGCCGCGCAATGGTGCGGATCAGCCGCTTCGTCGCCTTGTGGTTCAGGCGACGACGTTGCTGGCGGCTGACGTGGGTCTCGTTCCACTCAGCCAGCTCGGCCACGCTGGCCGGTGCATAGCCGTAGCTGGGGCGGACGTGTGCCTTCGTGCTGCGGAACAGTCGAGCGAAGA
>Ga0247823_10000238_pt1 | contig 47017 bp, 56 predicted proteins | sample 13C_PalmiticAcid_2_FD_192426 | JGI IMG/M metagenome (GOLD analysis project Ga0247823, IMG submission 192426) | Soil microbial communities from agricultural site in Penn Yan, New York, United States - 13C_PalmiticAcid_Day30 | ecosystem: Environmental > Terrestrial > Soil > Agricultural land... | reverse complement strand
TCTTCGAACAGTACCAGCTGCTGCAATTCAAGGGTTGCTAATGACAATGTGCAGACGGCGAGAGTGGCCTTACTGCCGCCGTCATTGAGTCCACTGTGACACCCCAGCACGCGGCCGACGGCCTCTTGGCCTACATCCAGCAGTATGTCCCCCAGAGAGGAGCCGCACTTCTCGCAGGGAACAGTGTGCATGCCGATCGGGCCTTCCTCCGCAAAGAACCCTACAACAAGGTCCTCGACCATTTGCACTATCGTATCTTGGACGTCAGCAGCATCAAGGAGGCCGCGCGGAGATGGTGGTACGTTACATGTTGGCATCTCATTTGCCCTCACTCGCGACCTTGGGTGCTGCGCCACTGCCACCTCCCTTTGGAAGCACAGGAGGTGGCGGCATGACCGCAACAGGAACTTACCACTGACCCTTCGCCACAACAGCCCACAAGTTGCTTCGGCAGCACCCCGCAAGAAAGGCCTACACAAGGCAAAAGACGACATCCTCGAGAGCATCGAAGAGGCCAAGTATTATAGATCGACCATTTTCCAGGCTGCCAGGCGATGAGACACCGTCCCGTGCCAGCAATGGTGGATCAAAATGCATTCTATTGACTAAGCCTTGGCCGCAATCTTACCCCTTTCCCGGTCCAGCATCTATCTACGTCTTCACATCTGGCTCATCGCGACCGACGAATTCCTTGAACTTCAGGAGCTCCGTGGCCATCTTGATCTCAGGTCTGAGGAAATCTTGCGCGTCCATGCCGTATGTCGCAGGATCGCTGCTGTGTTGCTCGAGATACAGGCGGATGGTGGCCCCCGAGGAGCCCGTCCCGGAGAGGCGGACGATGATCCGGCTTCCGGAGGAGAAGCAGGCATAGAGGCCCTGGTTGGACGACACAGAGCCGTCCAAGTCTGTGTAGGAGAAGTTGCCGGCCTCGGTCACAGTGCGGTCTATCAGGAGTCGAAATCGTCAGCCTGGCTCGACACTAACGCTTACTCCCACAACCAGCCTCGGTAACCACGCCCGGGATTCAAACACACACAGACTGGGATGCAAACATACCTCCGACTTTGCTGCCGACGAAGCTTGGATCGGCCACCAGATCCTTCAAGACTCCCACCACCTTGTTGGCACCGTCTGCGTCGACATCCTCGTAGTCGTAGCGGGTAAAGAAGGTTCGCCCATACTCAGTCCAGAAATCCTTCTGGATCTGCTTGATGCTCGGCGCAACCCCCGGGTTGGCCATGCCTAGGCCCGCAATGATGTTGAGCCACGCGACAATGGCCCAGAGGCCATCCTTTTCACGGATATGGTTGCTACCGGTGCCGAAAGACTCCTCGCCGCAGATGGACAGCTTGTCGGCATCAAACAGGGCACAGAAAAACTTCCACCCCGTCGGCACCTCGTAGCAGTCGAGGCCCTGTTTCTTGGCAACCAGGTCCACGGCGCCCGACGTGGGCATGCTGCGAGCCAAGCCATAGACTCCGTTTCTCTTGAAGTAGGGAATGAGCTTGGCATGGTGGGCAATGATGGCCAGACTGTCACCGGGGGAGACGAAGGCGCCCGCACCATAGATCATGTTGCGGTCACCGTCGCCATCCGAAGCCGCGCCGAAAGGAATCTGCTTCTTCTCAACAGCCTCAACCAGGTCATGCGCGTACGTCAGGTTGGGGTCCGGGTGGCCGCCGTTGAAGTCGGGCGACGGCTCGCAGCCCTGTGTCGACTCGGCGCCAAGGCCAAGCTCCTTTTCGAAGATGGCCTTTCCATACGGCCCAGTGACTCCCGAGAGACCGTCAAAGAGGACCTTGAAGTCGGTGTGGGTGGCAAAGAACTTCTTGATCAACTCAAAGTCGAAGATATCCTTGAGCATCTCAATGTAGTCGGCCGTGCTATCCACCACTTCGACCTCGAGGTCGCCGTATGTCCTGGTGCCGAGGTTGGAGATGTCAACGTCGGGAATGTTGGCAATCTTGTACGACTTCAGGGTCTTGGAGGCGTCAAAGATCTTGTTGGTCACCGATTCGGGCGCGGGACCGCCATTCGCCAGGTTGTACTTGATGCCGAAGTCGTTCTGGGGTCCTACGCCGGCATATCAGCCGGCCGCACGGCCGAGCATCGCGAGGGAGGATCACTTACCGCCGGGGTTATGGCTGGCGGTCAGCAGAATGCCACCGGTGGCCTTGCGCTTGCGGATGAGGTGGCTGGCGGCAGGCGTCGACAAGATGCCATCCTGGCCGATCAAGAGCTTCTTGACACCATATGCCGCACCAATCTTGGCGATCAGCTGGATCACCTCGGGGTTCCAGAACCGGCCATCGCCGCCGATGACAAGAAAGGCACCTTTGAGAGACCAGTGAGCTCCCCGTATCCAGCGGTATCATGGCCAATGGCCAGCTCGGCGGGGCATCACCGTCACTCACCTTCAGCACCCTCGGGGATGGACAGCAGGATGCTCGCAACAAAGGACTCGCTGTAATGCGGCTGCTGGAAAACCGTGACCTTCTTGCGCAGGCCGGAGCTGGTAGAGCAAGCGTGTCAGCGTCTGCGGCATTTCGTAGCGGGTGCGGCCCCAGGTGAGGTGCCGGGAGCAGCTCAAGGAACAGCTCAAGGAGCTCCCAGCGGGGTTGCTGCGGGGGCGGGGTCGTCAAGTGACGTACGTGCCAGGCTTCTGGTCGGTGAAGGGCGTGAACGGGACAGTCTTGACGTCCATGTCGTGTTGATGTGGTGGTGGTCAGGAGTTATTCTGGGGATCTCAATGCCGATTGTCAGGAAGCCGAAGTCTGGCAAAGAGCGGTGATGAACGGCGAGAGAGGGAAATCCAGGCTGGCCCACGGATTGTTGCTTCGGGCAGGGGGCCAGCTTGAGCGACAAAACCGGGCTGCAGCTGGCCCCACCTTCTCCAAGCTTCCCTCCTCTGTGGCGTGTTGCGGTGCCGAGCTCTCCTCCACCCCTCCTCCGAGCCTCGTTGACGATGGGGGATGTGCCAGACTCGGCCTCCTATTGGAAGGCCCGGATCCATTGAGGCGGTTGCTTTCCGCGAGCATACTTTCCCACTCCGCTCTTGTTCGCGTTGCACTTGGCTGCCTGTTGGGCTTGTCCACATTGCGACTTCGGTCCGGCTGCATAACACAGTGCACAAAGGTGCCCCAGTAGATTTACCAGTGTTATCGGTACACATCGTATCGCAAACTACCTAAACTACCATGGTCTGGACTTTGGAGTCCGTCCACAAGGATCGTGATGTCATCACCCCCGGACGTACCTTGACCGAGCCTGGGGACCACCACTCACAAATAGTCACACAACCTGCCCAAGCTGTCTTCAGGCAGGATCACCCAAGGTACTGTACTTCCTATCCATCATCAGACTGAAGCGAACCCCACCTGCATCTGCCATGTTGGGAACACAGTGAGCGGGTCAATGGAGCGTCCTGGTCATACTTTCGCCGCGAGAGCGCTCACGCCAGTTCCAATATTGTGCAGGCCGAGCTCGTTGAGGGGAGTTCGGGTCGGTGACTCTATCCTGAAGCGCCAGCCGCGGGCTCATTCTCGGACGTTTCTGAAGCGGCCGCCCTGACTGAGAACAGTTCCCTGAATCGTTTGGCCGCTACGCCCCGCGGGAGAGTCAGTATCAACGACAGCAACGGATCGGGTCCAGTGATGGGGTCCATCGACACATCCACCAACCTGGGGGGTTAGCTTGGGTTTACCTACCTTCCTCCCTGTCGAAATGTATCTCAAATGCACCCGACTTATTCTGCCTCATGTTCTCCTGACGGTACGCAGCGCAGAACACATAAAGCTGGGCGTCCTTCAGCCAGACGCGATGACGAGAACGCTGGCTGATCCATGTTCGGGACTGGGATTGGTGTGTGACTGGCAAACGGCATCAGTTTCCGAGTGAGAAGGACAGGAGACCCCCGCCCGTCCAAGCAGAGGTGCCAAGGGCGGGTGGAATGGGAGATGTACCGAATGCGGTCCAGACAGGACACTGTCTGAGCTCCCCTTCCCACACTGCAGCGTGCAGCCGCAAGCCCCGGGTTTGTATGTCCTCGTAGACAATGAGTGAGTGTTTGAAGCCGTCGTCAATGATTTGGCTAGCGAGTCCCCCTCCGTTAGCCAACCAATTCCGTACAGATGAGCTGGAGGGCCGTGTATAATCATACGCCTGGAACAGCCGCTTCTCCCTGTGCAGCTGGAATTCGTTCGGGCGGATTTGAACCGTCAGCAGGTTGCGAGCCTTCAGCGCGACAAAGGTGCAGTAGAAGAGCACCATCTCTGGGACAAGTCAGTTGGATGCGTGGACTTACACAGCAGGTGCTGCTGTGTGTGATGATGAAGACGTTACTTGCCTTCCCATGTCAAGAAATACAGCGCGGCCCAGAGCTTGCTACACTGCTCGGAGCGACTCCACCGCTTCAGTTGCAAGGCACTTCCTTCACGCTCAATGCAGAGCTCGTGGGCCCCAAACAGAGAGTACCACGGAGTGTTGTTCTGCATGGTTCTCAGCAAGAAGTAGGGGCACTGGTCGGCAGAGCTCAAGAAGACCACCATGGACATGGTGTCATTGTCAAAGGGCCTGTACCAGATCTATCAGACACTGACGCGCCTCCCGCCCGGCTGAAAACACACGCCGACCAACGTGTCGCCGTTTCGGGTTGGGTCTTTGACCTCGAGCTCGCGAGGTCCACACGGGGACTTACCGCCTGAACAGCACCTTTGAATCTTGTGGTACGGTTAGATGGCCCCAGGGGTAGAATGGGCCATATGACCTAGACCTTGGGGGAAGCTCAGCGAGGATCTGGCCGACCAGCGAGCTGTGAGTTGACAGGTGCTTACGACTTCAAATGTTTCAACGCCGTCCGCGATGGAAGGGGAAGAGAAAATATCTGTTCTGCCCAATGCGAATTCTGCCGCCAGGTTAGGGAGAGTGCCATGGGCAAACGGCAAGCGGGAAACACGAACGTGGTCTTGTACCACGGCCAAGGACATCAGGTTCTGGCGGATCAAGGTACCCGCTGCAGGCGTGGGCAACGCTGCGGATCGAGTTAGTGCACATCTTGCTCAACCACCCTAGTCGCAGCACCTACGGATCCCTCTCTGCTCGCGCAGCGTAATAATCCGCGTTCGGAGCACCTCGAGTGTGTTGAGATCAAAGCTCGGTGACCTGGCTCATGATCAGACGAGGAACGCTTGGGGAGGGTGGACGAACAGACGCAGTACCTTGTAAGCAGTTGTTTCAGCAGCGACAAGAAGTGGTTGTACAGAACGAAGCGCTGCGGCAGCGGGAGACCTCCTGCCTCTTCGGTCATCTTATTGTACATCTTGCGCCACCTAATCTCCCTGGACAACGTCTTGTCCTCGTAGTGGGCTGTGATGTCGTCCAGACTCCGGGACAGACAGGGCAGCAAGACGTTCAGATAGCTGGTCATAAAAGGGACACGCCCAATGTGCATCTGAGAGCCATCGGCAAGGCCGCGCAGGAGCCTGCTAGAGCTCCGTATCTCCTCAGCCAGGGCTATGAGATGGCTATGGAAGGACTCGGAGAGCACTGCTCGCAGCTGATCCAGGCTGTGGGCGACAACATTGCCTCGATCAGCCTCGCGGCAACACACAAGGAGGAGGTGTGTTTCGATGGGAATATTGGCTGGGCCGACAGGTTCCATAATTGCTCCTTTTCGAAGTGTGTAAGTTAAAAGTCGAGTCGTGAGGTGGCGTCGGGATCACGGGAACGACGGTCTTGATGGTAGTGCTGGTGCATTGCCAGGCTTGAGCACCATGGTTGTGCCGTACGGCCGGCGTTGATATGTCCACTGGCGGTCCTCCGCTAGCCCACGGCCGAGAGATGCTGCTCGGGGAATGCTGCGATATCCGTCTGCAATGCGCTGCGTGGGTTCGTTCTGCTTGGACGAGGGTGCTCTCATATGCGTGAGCAATGGATCTCAAAAGGGGTCATAATACCCAATCTTGGGGCGGCGATGAATGGGATAGAAATGGTGTCTCATCGTCTCGAATGAGGAGTTGGATGCGGAGGAAGGTCGGGGGGAGAAAACACACCATCATCAACTTGATTATCACCCGAGTGTCGGCCTGCGCACCCGTAACCCGACTTGACCAGCGGCCCACTTTCCCCGACGTGGCGGCCACCTGATAGACGATGGGAAGATCAAGGCCTAGTCCCGAACACAGCTGAGCGAAACTGGGATTGGGCATCTCGGCATTGCAAGCGGCCCGTTACGGAACTCAAGAAGAAAAAAAAGCCCTTGGCCGGGTCGCACGCAGCGATGACGGAAACAGCTCCCGCGAATCAGCCGCTGGGTGCGACGAAGCCGTTATGCGAAACGTCGAATCGAAGGTGCAGCGACGGAACAGCCGTGGGGTGGCAGCGGGGAGTCAGAGACTGCCACGAAGCCAGGCCATTTGTCTCTCCTGCAAAGAGGGCTCAAGGCGTGCATTAGGACGCCAAGGTGCATGAGACCTGCAGCTCGAGACAACGGCAAGCGCCCGAAGAAGCCCAAACCTGCTCGTCCTTAGGAGCGTTGGGGAAGGCAAGGCCTTGCTTGCTGTTGGCACTGAATATGTGCCGTGTTTTTGGGCTCCCGCCTTCTAGGGGCTGGTACTGATGGACGAGCCTGTTGTCGGGGTTGTGAGAACGAGGTGGATGAAGGACAAACCGCCGATGGCGGACAGGATATTCCGTGACAAATCCCGTTCCCCAGCTCAGCAGCCAATCGGGCAGTCACAGTCTGCAGTGGGTGCACTAGTCGGCGAAGCTGTGTGTTGACCGGGAGTCTTGCTCAGGTCTGTTTGCTTCTCACCCATCTCCATTGTCGGGGGACAGAGAGGCCGGCTCATAGGGGACGCCAGACATGAGCAGAGCGACCACGGGACTGAATGAAGACAAGCAATTCGGGAAGCCGAAAAACTGTCGAGAATGGCCAGGATGAAACTGGGACACCCGGATGAAGGCTGTGCATGAGCTTGAGAGTCGGGATACGGCAGAGTTGCACCCTGGACCGGCGGGTTTGCAGATGGCAACGAGGACCGGCGGCCCAAGAGCGCAGTCGACTCTTGCGTCACGGAGCTCCTGTCACATCTGCCGGGACACGAAGTCGGAGGAATGCGAAGAAAAGGTCTCTGTTATACATGTCATAGGGTCCAGTGCTGTACCCTTGTTCTGGAACGGACCAACCTCATCCATTCCAAAGGAATCCTGCCTTCCAGTTTCCGTAGTTCATAGCAACCCTCGCGCAAACCATGCCAGAAAAGAAAAAAGAGAAGAAGCACTTAAGCCCATTTGCCGTGCCCCAAGCAACACCGTCCGTCCCAAAAGATACAAGGAGAGAAAAAGACCTCGTGCTAATGGCGCCGCCCTGCTTGATTGGATATCGCCTCATCAAGACCGGTTGCCCCCAATCGCAACGGATCAGCGAGAGAAGCGATCAAGAGGACTCATCATCGTCGCCGTCGGCCTGGGCCTGCTTTGTCAACTGTAAGACGCCGATCCCTTCAGCGCGGTTCCGAGGGCATTGATGACTTACATTGTACGCTTGCTTCTCATCCTCATACCGCTTCTTGTCGGCGGCAGCCTTGGCCTCATAGGGGGCACGCTGCTTCTCGCTCAGGGCCTTCCACCGCAAGCCAAGGAGCTTGCCAACTTGGCCGAACGAGACGCCGGGGTTCTCCTCGCGCACGTTCTCGCGCTGCTCGTTGGCGAAGAACATGTACGCAGAAAGGCCTCTCTTGGGGGCGTTGGGGTCTGCCGCGGCGTGTCAGCTCCTGATTCGGGCACATGTTTAAGGACCAACGGCTCGCGACGCGTTTACACGTCTTCCCAGTGAATTCTAGAAGACGGTATGCCCTTGCGAGCCGTCGTGGTGGGCAAAAGGCCACTTACCCTTCTTGGTCCGCTTCTTCTCAACCTTGTCGGACCTTTTCGCAGCCTTAGGCATGATGACTGATTTGGGACTGTGATAATTAGCGAAGCGTCCCTACGAGAGGAATGCAGCAATGGAGAATCGATTGGCAGAATGCAAAGGGAGGGGAGTGGGTGGTGCAGCGTGGCCGCGCGGGAGCGCAGTGACGCGAACTGCATCACTCCCCGACTGGGAGCTCGGGAAAACACCAGAGGGGCCGGGCGTTTGGCGCGACCGGCTCTGTTTGCGCGGCGCGCCTTGCTTGGCGCCGTCGAGTCGCAAATGGAATTGCAGGCGACGGCGAGGCGAAAATGCAGTCTGAAACTCGAAATCGAGCAAAGGCGAGCAAGAGGACCTACTGTGAATGGAATTGGAGTGATGGAATGCGTGTTGTGGTATTCTGTTGAGCTCCAAGCCTGGTTAGCGACTTTAACGGCAATTGTGTTGATATGAGATGCGCGGGTGTTGTTGGCGGAGCTGGAGGTGATGCGCTTGCAGAGGCAAGCTTTGAGTGGAGAGGACGCGGAGGCAGCAAAGCAAGCAGGGACCAAGTCTTCTGCGGCGACGGCAGCAAGAGCTTCGATCGCAGACCCAAAGGCAGGACCCGGCTGCAGCGAATGCGCGCCAATGGAAAAAGTGCGACGCCAATCAAGACCGAGGGCGAGTACTTGACAGCATGCTGAGATTTGCAGAGGAGAGAAGTACTCACTGGTTGGGTATGTGGAGGCCACCAAAGACTGAGTGAGTGAGGTGTTGTGTGCTGGGCGGGCAGTTTGTATGGGAGAAGAGGAGGGAGATTTTGAGAGGGGATGGGGGGACGCTGGTGCTCGTATTTTACTATGGGCGGCTGATTGAATTGAGGGGGGCGGGGGTCCCTCCTTCCTGCCTCATAACAAAAAAAGGTGCAGCACGGGCTGATTTTTTGGCCGCGAATTTTGGGGGAGGGGCGAGGGCACCACCTTCATCTCCATTGCCCAGTCCCGCTGCTTCAAGGCGTGCCCAGCACAGACCAGCCAGCAAGTACCGTGTACACGAATCCTTGTACAGCCGGACTGTGCGTCGCTGTACCTTGTACCTCTTTGTGTTCCCAAACCCAAGCTCTCTTCAGGGCCTCTGTCCAGCATCACGCCCGATATCTTATAGCCCTTGCTCCCCTGGCCTGCGACAAGAAGTTCGACGCTTTATCCAACATTGCGGGCCCCATTCGTTGCGATGCGGAATGCTGCAGCCTCTGGAACCCATTGGCAAGTGACTTGCCTGCCTGACCTTGCTCCGGTCCGGCGTATTTCATCATGACGGGCGCCGGCCTTGCTCGCGTTTTACGCCCTCCCTCCCAACCGATGCTACACCGCAAGCAAGGACCTCTCTCCTGCTGAAGAAGCTTGGGTAGAGGTGTGATTTGGCGAGCCGATATCCTGGCAGTCGTGTGCCGACGTTGGGGCGCAATAATATTCAGGCGGGCGAGTTGCAGGTTGCCCTTGGAATGCGCAAGAGACTCCTCCCAGAGCAGAGCTCTTGTGTGAGAAACGCCGAGGTAGGGACTGTTGGGCAAGATGGAGGGCAAAGTCGACACTGAGTCCAAGTTCTGCGTCAGGTCTCCCGAGGCAATGGAACTGGGGGTTGTGACTGAAAACGGCGAGAGTGGCCGTGTCAAATATGGTACTGATGCTTTGGTTCGGTACCAGCAAGAGCATCAAATATGCTGTCCACCAGGTACCTCATACAAATCGCGGGCTGGGCACGTCCCTCCGTGTCTCTCTCCCTTATCCGGGTTGGTTGGTCAATCACACCGTTCCGTCCAGCGCACAAAAATGCCACATCCCAACAAGGAGCCTTCTTGCTCCCCTCCCTTTTTGAGTCGGTTCCCTGCATTTCACGCGGGGAGCTGAGACCACCAGGTTTGGCTGCTTCGCGGGTCTGCATTGCGTGTTGCGCCGCACTTTGCCCTAGCACGCAACGTCGTGTTTCCCTTTCTTCTTTTCCCTTCACAACTACCTGCGGCTCTTCCGCACTATTTAGTTGGTTTCACGGTATCAATCAGCCAGCAGCAGGCACTCTTGTGCACAATGAGAGAGTTGGAGTCTGGGGTAGGATTCATCAACAACACGCGACGAGTCGCGAGATGATGCGGGGTGTTGGTCTGTGCGTTTTCCAGTTCCCTGGAGCAATGCACGCAACTCTCCCCACCCAACCCGCTCTCAATCCAGCGGGTCCAGCACCAAATCTCTCAGACGCTCATCTCGAACCCATTCGATGCCACTCCCGGCGACAATAGCACTCGCTGCCCCTTTCATGATCTTCCATCTGTGGTGGCTGGACTTCACTTGGCCTTCCAGAATGGTCATCTCCGTCCCGAACCGTCCGCCTTCGGCACTATTTGGCTTTTGATCAGGTGTTTGCCCGGCGAGCTGCAGTGCTTCCGAAGCCAGCTTGATATTCCGCTGACTGACACGGAGGCTCTCGATTTCGACATCGGCGAGGCGACTTCTTGCGGTCTGCAATTCGGAGCAAAGTGCGGCCGTGTGGGTGGCAGCTGCATCCCGCTGGTTGATACTGGGTAACAAGTCCCTTCACAACAACCAGATCATCAGACAAGTTCGAACGTGACAGTTTGAAATGACGGAGAGGCAAGCCTAACCTTTCGAGGGGCGATGAATAAGTCGCACCATGGACTGCATTTAAAGTCGGCTGGACTGCCACCACGCTTTCCATTACACTGTTGCGCAAGGCTAGGGTGGCCTTTGCTTCCAAAAGACGTGTCTGGTCACCCGCCAACCCATACCCATCGGGTTGTGAAGGACCAACCCCTGAGGACGGTTAGCACCGAGGCTTGATGTTCCGCCAGGAGGCTTGTGGCTTTGGGAAACTCCAACCTGACGATGCTTCATGGCTTTGCTGTGATCCCAGGAGAGCGAGCTCCAACTCAAGCTGCTGCAGTTGGTCAAACAGAGCTAAAACCTCCGCCTCTGTGTCTGTGAGGACGAGAGATTGTGAAGCGAAGGCCTGTGAGGCCATATTTTGCTCAACCATCGACACACTGCGTGCAGGGCGGGAGTGGTCAGTTTGGACAGCGGGTTTGTGACATCCCAGCAGAACGCGGGCGCGCCTTCAGCTGGAACGCGACGGAGTGAAGTGGCGCACAGACTCCGGTCGTGGGAGGGCCGCACAGTGTGCGGAGCCGTGATCAAGCTCAGCTACACGGTATAGGTTCCTCAAAGCAAGAACAAATGTTGGGACCGATGATCGCAACAACCTAACTAATCTTGGTTACAACATGGGCAGCTTTGCTTGTTCGATCTGGAGACAATTTTGTATCTTTGGTGACATGCTTTGTACGACGAAAACTAATTCCTCACAAGAGTGCCGCTCGAAAGCGGTTGTCCTTATCTGCAGGGCGCCCAGGTTACGTGCACAGTGCGGATAGCATGGCGGCGGACCGTCACCTCCTGGTCATTTGGGGTGTCCATGTGCCTGAGCTGGGTTCGCCTGGACAACAGCTTGCGGCGTGTTTGCGGCTCACCTGGTGCGCCGACCAAACCCCTTCCAGAGCGTGGAAGTACTTCGTAGAGCCCAGACTCTTCAACCTCTCTTTTCCACCAGGCCGTCTATAGAAACTGGTTCGACCTCCTGAAGACGGGGTCGTGCCGCAGGCCACCACACAACATCGGGACGCGCAGGCCAGGCCGACAGGCAGCGACAGACACCCTCGACTGCTTCTTCTTCTTCTCTCCACACCTGCCCAACTCGGGTCCTGGAAGAATCGTCACTTGCCAGAAGACTATCTGATATCGCAAGGCATGCTCGGACATGGCGGCCCAGGTGTTGATCGCCCACACGGGCCAGCGCCTGCAAATTGATGCTTCGCAGCTCTCATCGTGCGCGTTCCGTGTCTTCAGCTAGCCCGACAGCTCCTAACGGATCCTAGGCTCGAAAATTTCAAAGCTTCGGTGTCGCAGGAGACTTCAATACCGGCACAGTGTATCATCGCTTTGACACCGCAAGGGAAGCCGCTAAAGCTCCAGACAATACAAACCGAGGTTGGTGGCCCAAAGGTTCCTATCGCCAACTGCAGAACTTGGACCTGACGCAGGGTGGTAGAAAGAAATATACGTCTATGACAGTCGGCTCGCCCAGGCCCTCTCCCCAGGCGCGCCTCTTGCTCCCAAGTCCGAGCTTCCCGTCCCAAAGCGATACATCGTTTCGAATCCCCCAAACTCGCTCGAGAAAACCGGATCTCTGCAAGCGTGGCAGGAGCTATTCAAGACCCGATGGGACTGGGCACTCGAGGTGGTCGAGGACTGTCGGAAGATGGCCTCAACAACCGGGGAGAGGTACAGCGAGATGGACGTCATGCTGCATTGTCTCGATGCCGCGGTGAACAACCTGGAGTCTGTCATCAAGGTCCTTGAGCCCAAGTACGCCGAACTCAAGAAATGGCTCCCAGAGGCGCAGGCCGACTATGGCGCGCTGACAGCCGGATGGGAACAGTACCTGTCGCTCGCGCGGGGCGTCCCCGTATCCCCCGCCATGGTACGGTTCATGACTGGCCGCGATTTTGGCGAGCTCAAGGGACGAACGCAGCGCCAAGCGACCCTTGAGGACTTGGTGGACTTGGAGACGGCGCGCAAGGCCGGTCGTCTCGCCCCAGCGGCTCTCCGCAAGTTCAACAACCGCGTTGCGGACCTCGAAAAGGTTGCCGCCCGCCTCTTTCAGGACGCCGAGGACCTGTTCCGCGAGTATGAGAGGACAGTCGGACGCTCTGCAATGTCGCACAGTGGCGAATCCCAGCAGCTCATCCAGGACATCGAGGCTTTGGCGAAAAAGATCAACACGGACTATCAGACGACTCTCGAGTATACAAGCTCCTCACGGGATGTCATCCTGCAGGCCTCCAAGATTGCCTCCAACCACACGGAGCGCCTGTTGCCGAGCATGAGCAAGCGGGCTATGGAAATGGACGACATGCTTCGCTACGCGACACAGGCAAGAAACTCGCTCGCCGCAGAGTCGCTCGAGTTTATGCGCAGCATCACCGAGATTACGGCGCTGAGCCATAGTGTCAAGTCGCAGATCAATGCCGTAAACCATGAGGATGAGCTGGCTACGTTCGATTACCTAAGACTGATCCAGCAGGTTCCCTACATGTACGCCTCTTTCGCAGCAGAAGCCGTCAAGCGTCGCGAATGGTTCGACAAGATGAAGCAAGACTCGTCCACGCTCGCCAACGAGATGGCCTTGTTCCAAGAGGAGGAAATCAAGCGGCGCCGACGGTGGTACAAGTCGATCGGCGATGCTTATGGGCCAGAACCTCCCACCTCGGAAAGTCATGTCCCAGGCCTGGAAGTCAACCTCGTCGGGGAAGAGGAGATGTGGCCAACCATGACCAGAAGGGACCTGGAGAGCTTCCAGATCCTCTTGCAGACCAACAAGGCTGAACCCGCGATCATTGAAGACGTCAGCAAGATGGTCTCGGAGATGAGCAACCCCACGAGGCAGCAGTCCAAGCGGATGAAAGCGTTCAAGAACGGCAGCGTCCATGAGGCCGCGTTGGGGCGAAGCGGTTTACTGATCCGGGGCGACGACGACCTTCTCCGTTCTTTGCAAGACGACAAGTCCAAACTGGAAAGCAAACTGAAGACGGCAGAGAGCCGTGTGCGGCGTCTTGAAGACCTCCTCCATCGGCAGACCCAAGCATCGCGGCCGAGTTTGGGCAATCTTTTTCAGATGCCGAGCCAGCAGCTCTCGGATCGCGTTGACTCGACCATTTCCGTCAAGTCGCCGCAGGCCTCAGTAAACCGGAGAATATCCGTGGATGGCATGGACGCCCTCGCCCGCGTTCAACAGCTGGAGGCAGAGCTGGGGGCAGAAAAGGAGCGGTCCGCGGCTCTCGAGAAGGACCTCGATGAGCAGGTCACGCTGTTCAATGAGATGAAGGGTCAGATGGACGAGGCCAACTCTACGAAGAAGGATCTGCTGGAGAATCTGGAAGCCCTCAAACGAGAATTCATGGAAGAGCGCAAGTCGCTCGAGAGCGAGATCAAACGCCTACAGGCACGGCTGGAGGACACCGAGGACGAAATCGAGCACTTCGGAGAGTCAAGGGAGAATGAAAAGGCTTCATACGATGAGACGCTTCAGGCGCTCAGACTTGAAGTTGAACGACTGACCAAGGAGAAACGCGACGAGACTCTCAAGTCAGAAGGCAAGATCAACTTCCTGCGCGAGGAGACACGCCTACAGCGCGAGGCGATAGAGGGACACGAACGGCAGCTCCAGACAGCCCAGGACACAGCCAAGGGAGCCAGCAAGAAGCTTGACGCTCTCAGTGAGACGGCTGACTTGCAGATGAAGACACTGCGCGAGCTCTGGGACCAGTTTACGCCGGACGAAGTCGCCCCTGGCGACCTCTCCGATCTCGTCGACGGACTGTTGGTGAAGGCCAATGACGCCGTGGCGAGGGTACGAAGCTTGGATGGGGACATATCCGTGCTCCGGTCGGAGCTAGATTCAACGCAGAGCGCCGTCAAGTCGGCGAGGACGGAAAAGACGGCAATGGCTGAACGCTTGTTGGATGAGGAGGCGGCATCCATTCGCCTCCGCGAAGCTCTGGGCGAAGAAAAAGCCAAAGTCCTCGCTCTCGAGGGAGAATTGGCTGACAGCCGCCAGCAGCTCAGCCAGCTACGGGCGAAAATTTCCGACGGGGAGACGGGCTCCGAATCCTTGCGGAAGCGATTGGAGGAAGAGGAGAAGAAGAATACGGCGGTCACCGAGGAGCTGGCTTCTCGGCAGTCTCAGGTTGGAAGTTTGGAGGAGGAGGTCCAGCATTTCAAGGACAAACTCCAACGATCACAGGCCAAGCTGTCGGACCTGTCCGCCCTGTTCGATACTCGATCAGAACACGCAAAAGATCTCACACAACGCCTATACTCGCAAAACGAGCGCCTCGCCCACTTGCTCGAACGGCTCGGCTTCTCGGTGAATCGGCAAGGCGGCAGCATGGTCATTCAAAGAATCCCCCGGTCGGAACGGTCGTCGCAAAACGCCAACGATTCGGACCCCAGCTCCTCGCTCCGTCGGTCAGGCACGCTCAACAGCCGTGCCGCCATTGTCAGCAGCGTCGACCTCGACCTCCTCAACTGGGTCAGCTGTTCGGATGTGGAGGCCGAGTCGGAGAAATACGACGCTTACATGTCCTCGCTGGGGTCGTTCGACATGGACGCCTTCTGCGAAGTCATGTATCGGCGCGTCAAAGATGTCGAGCACATGGCTCGCAAGTTGCAACGCGATGCAAGAGCCTATCGTGAGAAGGCGCATACGCTGCAAAAGGACGCACACGACAAGATTGCGTTCAAACACTTCAAGGAGGGCGATCTTGCCCTCTTCCTCCCGACTAGGAACCAAACGACGGGGGCCTGGGCCGCATTCAACGTGGGTTTCCCACACTACTTTTTGCGAGAGCAAGAGGGACATCGGCTACGCAGCCGAGAGTGGCTCGTTGCTCGGATTTCACGCATCCAGGAACGCGTCGTGGACCTGTCCCGGTCGCTCCAAAGCCCCCCAGGATTGGCCAACAAGAACGGGGGTGGTGCGGACTCCGAGTCGCAACATGACGACGACAATGATAACCCCTTTGATTTGTCGGACGGCCTCCGCTGGTATCTGATCGACGCCGCCGAGGACAAGCCGGGGGCACCGTCCACCCCAGGGCTCGCCAAAAGCACAGTCGCGGCCAATAACGTCGAAGCCATGGCTGACAGGCACACGCACGGGCGAGCCGGGCCCAAGGGAGCAGGCTCGGGCGGGCGTGGCGGCGCCGCTTCGGGAATCGAAGGGGTGAGTAAGACGCTGTCCAAAAGTCTCGAGAGCCGTCGGTCTAGCACGGGTTCTAAGAAAGCCTTGCCATTCGCGATTGGGGTTTCCAGAGGCAGGGATAGTGCTGTCGCCAGCGAGACCAACTCGCTGCGCGCCGCGCCCGCCGATACACCAGGGGCGACGAGTCCGACACATCAGCACCCGGCAGCTCACGGCATGCCGCACCACGATCCGCCACAGCCACCCACGCACGCCGCCGAGACAGCACGGGCGGGCGGCAGCACGGTGAGGCGGGCGGATGCTGGGCCTGGGCAGCAGCCGTCGCAGCCGCAATCAGAGGTTCGGAGTGAAATGGATTCTTTGCTGGGACCCTAAACAGCCCCCTCGAGCCTTCTGCTGCTGACAACGGATGTTGGCAGGCCCGCATTCACCCATCGCGGCGCGAGCAAGGGGCTGTGTCTCCAAGTCCTATGAAGAAGAGCGTGATATGGGATTCGCTCTGGAGCCTGGATGTCAACTACGGAGCGGGACCGCAGGAGTCTTGACGCGCACTCGTCCAGGTGTTGATGTCGGGATGCAAGTCAAAGTAGCTCTGGTGTGTCGCATGTTGCAATGTACTTGCCCTGCCCGGAATGCAAGCAGTCCGAAGCCGGAACTGGGGTTTGCCCGCGCTCGAAGACGGGAGAAATGAACATGTGTCTACCCCAGATAACAGGAGGAAAAACGGGCTTTGTGTACAGGTAATAAATACAGGATGATCCTCTTCATGATCAGGTACCAAGGGGCCGGCTCTCAGTCTGCTGGCGATCCCACATGCGGTGACAAGATGTTTTGTGCTCATGAAGCATGGGAGGTTTCGCTTTCCTCTTCCGAGGCCGGAAGAATCTCGACCACCTTGCGAACAGGCTCTAGCCCGGTACCGCCAGGAGAAACCTCAACCTCCCAGCGGCCCAGTGCCTTGATCCTGTCGGCGTCCTCCGCCAAGCCTAGGAAACGTATGTTTTCTGGCCCCAAAATGATGCGGCTGCCGTCCGCATCTTCAACCAGCAGCCCTTTGATGTGGCCGACAATATCGGTGGCGGACACGGAACCGAAGATGGCCAGCGGAGTGTTCCGGTCGTGTGTAGTAGGCGCGTTCGCGGAGGCGACAAGGGGCGAGATGGACGGAGCCTGTGGAGGAGGGGCAGGTGCCGGGATCGGTTTGCGGTAGAAGACGAGGGTCTCGGGGATGAGGGTAGCCAGAAGGGTGTGGGCCATTTCGGGCTGTTGATGTCCATGTAATCAGTACCAGCGTAAGATTGGGGAGACGGGGGGGACAAGAAAATTCGGCAGGCGTACAGAAGTGGTGACGACGGTGGTTCTTGGAACCTCGGGCTCTGGCTCGAAATCTAACTCGGAGGCGGCAACGGCACCAAAGCTGGTATCTCGATCGCCAATATCACCGCGAGTCAGGCCGAGCTCCTGGAAGCGCGAAGCAGTCATATACTCTGCTCTCTTGGACGGAAACCACTCGTTGCGCATACGCCCTCGTTCGATGCGGAAGATGGAATCTGGCAGGTGTGCGGTCAGCTTCAATTGGGCGCGCAGTCCAGCGCCAGCCGTTCCGGGTGGGATGACCTACCTTTGCGACCGAACTTGGGGATGTCCTCAAGCAGGCGGACGACCACGCCCTGGTCTTTGGGCCGGAGCCTGTTCGACTTTGCGCGAACCTGCTGCACCTGCACCTGCACCTGCATGTGCACGAGCGAGACGGCACTGGCACTGGCGCTGCCATTGCTGTACGCGAATGGCTGCGCGAGCCTCCGCAGGCACGCCAGGCACGTCGGCGACCTGCTCGCCAAGGGGGCCGCCATTGTCGTCGGAGTTGGACTGGGAGGGCCGGGAGGACTTGCGGAGGGCCGAGCTGTGGTGTTGTTTGGCCGATTCGCCGAATCCCCGTCCCAAAATTTCCAGACAGGACGGGACCTGAAGCTGGGCGGCTAATCATCGGGGCGGGATCCGGGGGTTGGTGGCTTGGCAAGGGGATTGGGCGTCCCAGATAGGCTGGTGGGGCAATCTCGAACTTTGGACGAACTCGATGAACACATCAACTGCGGCATGTTTTGAGCCTCACAGCACGCATAACGCATTGTTTTTCTTTCTTTCTTTGTTTGTTTTTTCCATCCATTTCGACATCTACACCCGCGATCAAACCCCCCCGGCGTGTCGGTTCAAGGGCTCCCTCACCTTGAAGCAAGCGCCTCGCCTCGACCCAGCCGACAAAGCCAAGCCTCGAGGTCCCCCGCCAAACCATCAACCATTTCTGCCTCGACAATCCCTTCTTGCCATCCTAGGGCAATGCCGATCTCGCCTCCGATTACGCCGGCGACGCTAATGCTGACAGCTGCGCCAGTAACGGTAGCCCCCTGGGACATAGTGGACCGCGTAATTTTCCAGTTGTCCGCTGTTGCGTTGCGCTCCTCGTGACCGCCAGGCATCGACCCAATGTTGGACACCTCCCATGTATTCTGGCGTGGCTTGCCCACCTTGGAGAGCCAAAACTTCTGCCAATCGGTGACATAACTGAGCATGCTTGTGATATCGTCGTTTGGCATATTGTCCAAATGTTGCTTCATGCTCCGTCGCAAGTCTGCTGCCAGTCGCCAGATCCCGTCCTCGAGCGAGCCCTCCCGCAGCGCCGTGATGGTGCCCGAGTCAAAGACGTGAGATTGACTCGTGACGAAAACGCCAAAGAGCCTTCGACTACCGCTGATCTGGGAACTATCGCTGACGAACCGGCGCAGGTCAATGGGCGTGGAACTCTGGAGCGCCTTGAGCTCGTCCAGAGGAACGTGCCGCGCGAAAGAGGCCAAGGCGAGGGCGTGAAGCAACGGCGTCAATGTCGTCTGATTCACTCTGCAGGCAGCGAGAATGCCCGGCATGGCGACTGCCGGAATCGCGAGGAGCCGCAGTCTCGTTCGACATGGCTCGGGGGCAACGATCTTCCCTGTCCACGGCGCTGGCGGCTGCTGGCCCTGGAGCCATGCGGGACCAAGCTCGCGCCACAGAGTCCGAGCAAGAAAACTCCAGGACCTGTTGGATTTGACTTGCTCTTCCTGCGGCGCAACAAGCCTTCGGGGGCCCGGGATGTTCAGGATGCGCCCAGAAAGCTCTGCTGGGACGTCTGCCCGCCGGTTGAGCTCCTCGAGGAGTGCGGCGTGGAACATCGCTGTGCTCCGTCCGTCGGCAATTGAATGGTGGACGGCGAACACCACATCGAACACCACCGTATCGTCCTCGGGCACCGCGTTTCGCACGACGGTCGTCAGCTTCCATGGCGGGCGGCTTTCTATGTCGGGCCACGACCGGTCATGCTGGTCTTCCAGGATGCCGAGCAGAGTGGAGTCCTGCGTGTCGGGGTCGGCGTCGAGATAATCAAAGTGGTCATCGAGGTTGATAAACGGCCGTTGAACGAACCGTGGCGCGTTGGTATCCTGGTCAGCGATGCCTACGCTCAGGAATGGGATGGCGAGAACAACATGGGCAACAGCCGTCTCCCACACTTGACGGATGGTCCGACCCTCAAGCCTTGCCTGGGATATTGAGTACCGGCATGTGTTTGCTACGCATTTGTAGAAACCTAGGGCATGTCTTGAGGCCGAGTAGATCTCGCTGCCCTCGGTGTCAGCCGAGGCGAATTGCAAAGCAAAAAGGGGCTTCTACCGCACACGTACCAGGGCCCGAGACGGCGGCTTGGTTCGCCCAAGTTGGCCATCGTGGCAGCAATGGTCAGGCCGAGTGTTGGGCGGCCACGCAGTGGATCGGTTGACTCTATGAAGGCACCAGGTTTGCTCGGGACACGTCAAGCCCCCAGCCAGGTTGGGGATTCCGCAGGCTCACGCTCGACCATGGAAGGAGATGCGAGCTGGCCCTTGTCCTTGCGCAGGAATCCGAGGAAGAGGGTTCGATCCTTCGACCCCTTCCGCTACCACTGTAACGTAACATTACGGTACGTAAGTATCGACATGAACTCTTGCCTCAGTTGGGGAATCCGACAACCTCAACAATCCGACTGATATTCTCGGGTTAATGGTTGCGTGCTGCAGAAGTGTCTTCTCACTTGACCAATAGCTCGTCGTAGTGCTGCCATCTGCGTGAGCTGGAGGTGTGCAGCAAGGAGCTACACAATACCTCCGAATGTTATCATACACGATGCTTTCCATGGCCGCTTCTCAGCTGATCCTGCGGTTCCGATTGGTCAGAGCTGTCGAGGGATGCAGTCCCGGAGCTTCGGTTGGGTCTCTCGAGGGTCTGCACCCAACATCCCTGCCCTGCCGCTGGTTCGGGCAGCCCCGCCACAAGGACCCTCCTGCCGCCAAGTCACGACTCCAGTTGGCAGGTGCGCTGGACAGAAACGCGGCACACGCCTGCCCTTCGTGACCTTGGTTCCATTATTCTGCGTTGGGTCTCAACAGCTTTGCACTCCGATTCTCTCTGATGTGTCCAGCACACTGTGCGACCCAATCCAGCATGACAGTCCATTGCTGTAGTTCGAGAGCTCCTGCGACCTTTTAGTCTGCTGCGAACTGGCTGCGCAACGCGTCTGCGTTTCTCGATCCCACCCGCGACTTGGCTAGTTGTTGTCGACGCGACGGCGGCAGCAACACGAAGATGGAACGCCGCGACGCTGAGAAGACTGGGCCAAACCCCGACACGAGAGTCGCACAGCCGAATACCCGCTTCACCTCACCACTTGTCATCAACAGCGCGTCCCGCAGGAGGAGCTTGTTCTCGCGACCACGAGCAAAGGAGGACGTCGCTCGCCCAACTAGCTCTGGATCCGTCTCGGACTCCAATACAGCATCTCCAAGCAACACGAAGATTCCTCGACCCGCCCAGCGACCTCTATTCACCATTTCGGACGCCTATCGGAGGGCCGCGGAGGAGGAAGCGGCTGCGCAGGGCTCACCCAGTCCAGCGCCACGGTCATGGCGATCCCGACGCGCATCTGTGGGGAAGGGGGGAATAAAGACTGGGAGCCCCGTCACGTCGGATGCACAAAATCGTGGCGAGCTGCGCCAGAAGTCCCCCGGGCCTGCGCGGCGCGACGGCCAAGCCGAACTCCGTGCTCCCTCACAACAAAGCGACGTCTCAGACAGCACTTTTGACGAGAAGCTCCGCCAATATGCCCGAGACCAGACGCATCCTGAAGAACCGGGTCGCCGCAGCAGCGGCTTGTTTTCTGGATCGAGACTCGGCACTAGGATTGTCGAGACGGGAAAGGAATTACTCGTTCGGAAATCCAGTCGGAGTAGCCTTGAGGCTTCTCCCTCACCGCGGGTCGCCAAAGCGACAAACAGTAGCCCGTCTCTTTTGCGGCGTCTATCTGGGAGGAGACGCGAATCGAGCGATGCTTCTTCGGCTCGAGCGTCGTTTGACTGGGCGCAGTCCGATAAGGTCTCTTACGAGGAACCCCGACAGTCAGACCCCAACCTATCCGCGGGACTCGATCCTGGTCCGCCAGACTTTCAAACTCCGAACAGGAGCTTTGCTTGGCAGGCCGATGCAGACTTCACAGCAGGCGACTTGCAGGTTTCAAACAGCCCGCCTGTAGCCCTCGGGCGCCGCAACACCAAAATCGATGAACTTCGGGCCTTGGAAGCCGAGGTCAACGGCCGCGTCTACGTGGGCCTTGACGACACCCATCAAGGGAAGGTCCCGATCGACAGCGTCCGTGCCACAGGAATTGAAGCCGCCGTTATCTCCACCAACGAGCTTCTGGAGTCGGACAACGCCGTTATTGATGCTCAGGAAGCGCCTCTTGAAGTCGAGGGTAGAGTCCCAAGTCACCGGCCGGTCAGTCGAGCAAGCATGAGAATGGACGAGCTTAGGTCGCGTGAGATTGAGAGCCTGTCTAGGAGAGCGCTCGCCACGGCTAGGCTAGATGAATTCCGAGAGAGAAACATCAGGATATCACGTTCACCATCCCCGGACGTCGCACGGAAGTCCAGCAGCAAGCCAGTGCGGGCTTTCTCTCCGCTGCGCGACCGGTTGCGGAGACACGAGAGCGAGGAACCGGCAACCACGGCGCAACCTGAGCGTGGGCAGGCTGGCGAAGGCGCCCAGAGCGCCCTCGTCCCAGCCATTCCCGCCCACGAACATTTCACGCTCAATACCGCAGATGGAGGCTATGGTGGATCCCAGACAAGAGATGAACAGGGCAGTCTTGTTCATCGGTTGGCGGCAGCCACGGACAGCAACCCGGCAACAGAGGCGCAAGCGGCTACGGACAGCCAAGCCCCTGTGGCTCACAATCGAGATCCGACGGAGCGGTCAAAGCAAAGACGGTTGATTGGCGGCGCTAAGGGCGTTTCCAGACCAACGGTTGGCTTCGCCGGTCTTTCCAGAAGTTCATCAGCCGAGTCAAAGCTTGCCAAACGGGCCAGCTTCGCGCATTCGGACTCTGATCCCACGGAACGCATAGAGGGCGAAATGAACCTTTTTGCGCCCCAAGAGAATCAGTCGGAAAGGGGCTCGCTGCGAGCCCCATCACCAGAGCCTGAGGAGGAGGCGCCCGACGAGACGCCGAGGCCCATCAAGGTCGACCCCCTGACGCAACCCACCCCGAGGGTGACGGGAGCGTTTGTCGAAACCCCGGCAACGATCAAAGTGGAAAAGCTCGAGACTTGTGCCAAATTCACGAGCGCCGAGAAGTTGTCCGCCGAGACGCAGGACAACAGCTCGGGACGTCCAAGTGCCGAAAGCAGTGGGGGTTCCAACCCCTCACTTATTGAAGATGGGAAGGACGATAGCAGAGCGCGCCAACAGAAGCGTGCACAGTCGTCCAGAGGTGACCGACAATCTGGGCGTTCGTCATCTCTCTCTGCCCGGCGCCGTGCCAGGTCCTTGTCGCGAAGCCGCGCGCCGCTGATCAATTCAGCCAGGCCGCCAACCGTCCGCGATGACCTCTTGGAAATTCAGCGAGCCAATCAAATCGACGATTCTACACTGGATGACATTGCCGACCTACTCATCCTTCACGAACCCCGGGGTCCGGTCTTGGCTCCCCCAGGTATAAAGCCTGAGCCTAGCATCAACGACAAGCTCGACAGGGAGAAGGAACTGGAAGCATATGACCGGATGAGCCGGTCGCTCGAGACTGGCCTGCTCGGCATCCGGAGTGCAAAACAAGGCATCGAGCGTCTTGAGGGCAAGGTTGCCCACGTGGACAACACGGAGCATCCGCAACACACCGCCCACAGCAACAATCTCAAGGGGAAATCTCCGTCGTGCCCGGCTTGCCGTGGCTCGAAGCCCCCAGCGGATCCCGGGGTGACGTACGTCCACCTACCGCTCCCTCGCCTCTGGTATCGGCAGCCAAGGTTTCGGTTTACGCTCCTCGGCCTTAGCCTGTTCCTGCTTTCCCTGTGGTACATTGCCGAATCATGGATGTGCTTCCGGTATTGCAAGCCAGAATACTGCTACCCCGGCAAGCCATGCGACTGGTCCGCAGACGACCCGGTTTGGGGCTACGCGATCCCTGTCAAGCTGGACCAGTGGGTAACCGGCGGGCAGGGGAGGAGTCTCGTCCGGCGCGCCCGCCCCGACGCGGCCGACTGGTTGGCCGACATGTGGGACGCCGCGACGGGTACCGATATCACCACGGTAGACACGTCTCGGTACAGCTGGGAGCAGAGGCGGCAGCATCGGAGGCGGTTGGCTAAGAAGGGGCTTAGGAAGCCGTTTGTAGAGCGGCAGGAGGACAAGGCCATGTTTAGCGGGTGGAGATCGGTCAGGGAGGCCAGTGAGAGGGCCCAGACGGCGCAGGAGATGGGATATCAAGTGGATGAGGATGAGAGCATTGCTGGTGATGAGAGGCTTTAGTCACGCGGGGAGTGCTAGTGTCGCTGACAGGGTGTTGCGTATGGGGCCATTGTTTGGATTGGGGAAAAGGCCGGAAGCCATGGCGGCTGGCGTTTGGCTCCGCCTACCTGAATCATGGGAGAGCAAGGCGTTCTTGGCTGGATTTGCTGTATTTCGTCTTCATGAAAGAATGGCATGAAGCCTTGTCGCGCTGCGCAGCGTCGCTCTGTGTTGGTGTCACGGGAGAAGGAAAAGGTTGGGTGATGTTTCCCAAGATACCCTCAGTTTTCCTGTTAGATATGACTCGAGTATTTCAAGGTTCGGTTACATGCGTCTGGACGAACTAGCCCATTCTTCCTTGGTCTCGTCCTTTCGCCTTGGGGAAAAAATGAATAACACGATGGGTTTATTCATGGAAAATGCCGTCCGTCGGCTCGGCTTAAGCTCAGTGTGTATATTTCATGATCGCCTACGTTTTTCAGGGAAGTTGCTCACTCATGGCTTCTTCAACGTTTTTGCTGCATGCCTTCATCCGTATAGCCTCTTGCGCTCTCTGTAGCTGCTGGGACCATGCAACCTGCCCTACGCGCTCCATGTTTTCCCGGACGAAGGCGCTGACAGCCTCCACGTCGTAGAACCCATCCGCTTTCCTTAAGCCCATCGGGCTAAACCCATAGGACAAGTCGTCCTCCATGACAATCTTCCGCATGGCCGCGAGCAAGCACGCTCTGAGCGGGGAGTCTATGGTGCTCGGGATCAACTCTTTGAGCAGCGACTTCATCCGCTCGCTGTCCTTCTGGAGCTGCCACTCTCTCAACCGCTTATTGTAATCCACCTCGACAAAGAAGCGGGCAAACGCCTCGTCCCGGACCATGGACCGGACTTCTTCAATGGATGTGCCAGGGCCCCTGCGGATGAACTTCCCTTCCTCGCGGATCCCGGGAATAAACTCATTGACCCAGCGCCGGTAGACAGGGCGGCCCTTCATCCGCCGGCGGTCATTGGACTTGAGCTTTTTGCGCCCTTCCTCGCCGCCCAAGACCCCAGCCTCGTTCGTATCCGCTTCGGTATCGCCGTCTGCTGCTTCTCGTACGTAGAAGAGACGGCAGGTTGTCGTGTAGTCGAACAGGGCCTCGACAGACTCGAAGGGCTCGGTCCAGAAACCCTCGACCTTCATGCCCAAAAAATGCAAGATGGCGACGGGGTCACGACTGAGGCACACCTTGGCCCTCTTGCGGTCGAATGCCTCGATCTCGGGTATCCGCAGCCACAGCGCCTCCTCGTCGACCGTGAGGCCAAATGGCCGAATGGTGCTTCCGAGGAGATTCCAAAGATCGCCATGGGCATGTTTGTAGAGAATCTGCGAGCCATGTCAGTGTTGCTCGTTTCTGTGCTTCACTTGTGCACGCAACACTTACCCAGCAGAGCTGGTCCACGTCCGGGCAGATGTTGATGTCGACTTGGATGTACTTGTCCTTCGACTCGGGGTCGGTGCCCGTAGCACTGCCGTTCCCGGATGCCTCAGCAGGAATCATGACATGCTCGCCCATGTCCGAGGGCCACGGAATCGCCAGGTTCGCCGACGACCCCCGGACGATGGCATACTTGGCGCGGAGAGTGCGCTGCACGACTGCAATCAACTCGTGCGGTGTCCTTGGAACCGAGTCATCTTGGCCGTTTGGAAACACCACCCGCCTCTCGAGGGCAACGAGGATGTCGATGTCGCCAAAGTCCTTCTTTCCTGGCCCTTCGATCGGCGTTGCGACACAAACGAAGAGCTCCCGCAGTGCAGCATGGCACTCAGAGAGGACGCGCTGGTATACCGTTGGGGGCATCCGAGGTGTGCAAGGTGGATCGGGCAGCGAAGAGAAAGCAGAGCCACCCATAACGATGGTAATGCTATGTCAATGTTTGCTGACTGTCGGCGATGATGTCCGCGAGGGGCATAGAAAGAAAGAGAGAAGTGGAAGGGAAAGACAATCGAGACCAGCCAGCAGGTGGAGAGAGGTTGAAACGCAAGAGCGACGTGGATTTATTGGAAAGCGGAAGAGTTTCCGGTCTGTCTAAGGTGACTGGCCTGGCGCGAGGCTGTGTGGTTGGCCTCGGGGACGCAGCATCGTTTGGACGAAAGACGCCCCTACTTTTCGAAGAACCATGCCCTTACCCGACTTGCCCGAGTGGCTTTGCGCATTCCCCGGGATGGAAGGAGAGTCACCGTACAAGCGCTTGAAGGTCCTCCTCATCATGTCCCTGGTGAGACTCCAGCTTGCCCATGCAAACGGCCAGTCGGGTTGGCAGCCAACAGCATGGTGATTTGAGGGCGGAGCGCGTGCTGTGACTCTTGTTTGCCTTGCCAACGGCGGTTTGGTTCTGCGGCATGACACACAAATCATGATTGGGCTGTGTGGTCCAAAAGTGGGGACTCCGAGCAGCATCGAGATGGAGTCGCCGAATGGCGATGTGGGCCTCTTCCTTTCACCGAACTCCACGGGCACCAAGCTTTCAAACCAGCACTACGCGTTTCTCTGATCCCGGCCGTCTGTCAGTCATGGAGAACGGCGCAGCCACGCAAGGCGAGGGCAAGGACCCCTCAGGTTTCCTGAGCGAGATCATCGGAAACCCGGTCACGGTCAAGCTCAATTCGGGCGTTGTCTACAGGGGCAAGTTTCTCACTCACCCATTCTCCCAAAAATGGCATGGCGCAAACTCGAGATGACTGTTCACTGACTCGCTGGTTTTCTGCGATGCAGGGGAGCTTCAGTCGGTAGATGGATACATGAACATTGCGCTGGAGAAGACAGAAGAGTATGTCAACGGCGTGAAGCGCAGGAGTTACGGTGACGCATTCGTCAGGGGGAATAATGGTCAGTGGCCCCTCTATTCATCCTCATTTTGCGGTATCTGACAATTATGCGCAGTTATGTACATCTCTGCCGATTGATGACATGTTCTGGGACTGGAGACAGAATCTCAGATTGCCATGGCCTGGTTGACGCCCCAGGGACGCTCCGAGGCTTGAACTTCAGCGGGTTTGACCATGGGCAGATCACCAGCGCGGTATGGAATGCTTTAGGCACGAGATTTCAGCCCCGGTCACGATGGGCCCTTAGGGCAGCCCGCGACCTCCTGGAGCGCAGGAACATTGAGCACCGGTCGTTGTTCGACACAGCAAACACAGTTCACACCCATGGGAAACACAGCACAGACCTGTGGTTGAAGAGAATGTCTTTTTTTATTATCATTGACAAGCTGATTATCAAGAGTCGATCTTCTGCCATCCCAAAAACAAAGCCGCTACCATGCAATTCCTTCCAGCTCCAGACGTTCCTCCCCAAACGCACACGCTAACAGATGCAGAAATCAGGCAAACAACCCCAATAATGCCCTCCCATCCTAATTACTGTGATGTTGCTTGGATTTTAGTTGATGGCGATGCGGCGCGCCTCATGCTTCTTCGCCTTGGGCACAACCAGGCTCAGAACACCGCTGTTAAGGCTGGCCGAGACGGCTTCCTGGTCCACACGGCTCGGGAAGCTGAAGGTGCGGGCGAACTCGCCGACGGAGCGCTCCTGGACCCAGTACTTCTCAAAGGGCGGCTTGGTCTTCTCCTGCGTGTTTGCCACCTCTCCACCGCTGCCGCTTGACTCATTCTCCTTGGGCGAGGCAGCGGCGTGATCTTCGCCCTTCTCAGTGATGGCGCCTGTGGGCTGCTGCTCGACGCCCTCAACGAAGCCCGCGGGAGGAGTGCCGGCGGTGTAGGAGCGTTCGGTACGGCCGCGGATCACCAAGGTCTGGGGATCGGTGAACTCGATGTTGATCTGGTCACGCTCGAGGCCCGGGAGCTCGCCATGGAGCTCGTAGGCACTGTCCGTCTCGCGGACGTCGAACTTGGGTTGGAAGGTGCTGATTTGGTGGCGGCCGTGCTGACGGGGTCGCTCATTGCTGCCGCCGCGGGCTTCCCGGTTGTAGCTGTCGAACTCGTCCAGAAGGCGGAACAGCGAGGTGAAGCTCGGGTCCGAATTGTAGAGACCGCGGGGGAAGATGGACATTTTGACGGGTGTGGTTGAGACTGATCGGTGAAACCGAGATGGTTGGCTACGAGGCAGTCGTGGAATGTGTCTGAGCGTTCGTGAGAGTGGTTTGGAGGATTGCATGTGCTGGTTCGAGCGTTGTTGTGTGATGATGCTGTTTGCGTTGGAGGACGGGGGAGAGGACACTGGTTCTATATACTCACGAGGCACGCCGGCCGTTTCTTCGACAAACCTCACAAACCACCATCATCAGGACTGGAAAGGGATGTTCACGATAGTTCTGGAAATGTATTGAATCGACCAGAACGTGGTCTAACATCACGAGGCCATTTTGGAAACTTCCAGCGGGACCAGTGTGTTGCCGCTTCCACAGATCCACCCGCTTCGTGACACCAAAAACACCAGATCAATTGGATCGAAAAGCTGGCCGGTCAGGGTCCCCGGGGTGCTGTCGTGATCCTGCGGGTGCTCGATGGTTCTGGAAGGGTCGGCTGGGTGGAGTTGTGGGGAAATCTGTGGGGGGTCATTCAAGGGGGGGTTATGACGTCATCCACTCAGTGGGCATCTCTTCGTCCGAACCAGCAACGTTCTTTCTCACATCAGACAAGAGCAGCATTCAGCGATTTGGTAGGAGAGGCAGTCCCATGGTTCCGGGGCTCGATGCGTGCCATGTGTGGTGGGGTGACTGTATGCAAGTTTCCCGTGTCCTTGACATTCATGTTTTCAGTGCAATGCCTCACTTCGAGCTTCGTTCAAACACACGGGGAAGGTACCCACAAAGGTGGGAAGATGATGTAGATTTTAGCTGTCTGGTAGATTTGCGCGATAATAGCAACCCGCTCCTCGCTAAGTTAAGACATTATGGGCCAGGCCCCATACCAACGTCAACTCGCCGGGTACCACATAAGGCACGTACGGCATTGTTCGCGAATAACTGTTTCCAGGTTGCGTCGCTACAGCATCGGAGGATACCCGCTCGCCACAGGAGCCGGAGCCATCGGCACCATGATGGGCGGAGCCATGCCTTGGGGTGGGCTGTGCCGCCTGTTGAAGAGCCCAATCAACCTCCGGCCTACCGACGGCTCGAGTTCTGTCCCGTCCCTGGCAATCTTGACCTCCCTGTTGGAGTTCCAGGGGTTCCTTAATCCCCTGGTGCGGTAGAAGGGGAGCCTCGCCGTCGACAGCCACTCGAGCCGGAACGGTTTACCCCAGGGCTTCGCCTCCGGCACGCTGCCCTCCTGCCCACTCCTTACACTACCCGTGTCCCCGCCCACCGAGTCGTTCGAGCCTTCGTCCTCCTGTCCACCGTCAGACCCTGCCTTCTCGTCCCGGTCTGCCTCCCAAAAGATGGTGCCACGGGCCGAGTCGTCGATGATGCGGCCCTTGGGCGCAAACTCTGTGGGCTCGGTCGGGATGGCCTTGGGGAGGTCAACTTCGCCAGCCGACTGTACGCTTGGCGCGAACTCGATGGCGGCAGCGGGGTCCTCGTTGATGGCCGACACCATGCGCGCATAGCCAAAGTATTCGCCCGACTTGTTTGCCGAGAATACGAGGTAGACGTTGTCCGAATTCTGCTCAGCTCGGGGGTCACCGGTCAGCAATGCGTCCCCCCTTGCGTAAAAAAAGCCAAAAGTTGCTGACACCCACCTTGAACGCCGAGTTCAGCGCCTCTTCGTTGTGCGACTGTGTGGCCCAGACGTTTGTCCGGACACTCAACTCGAGGTCTTCGACGGTTAAGCTTTTGAGAACAAAAAACCTGTCCCTCTGCAGAGACCCGCCATTTACCAGCGGAGCAGCCGCTTTCATGTCTGGGCCGGTCGCAGACGGCGTGGCTGGGGCGACCTCATTCTCCCGAATCTCGTGGCCGTCTCCTCCGAGGACGGTTGCTTCCGGCGCACTTCCTGTTTGCGGCGCCGATGATGCCGGTCCCGTCGGAGCTGTAACACCAGCCGGGCCCTCCACGGTGCTCTTGCGTAGCCTACTCACTAGGCGGACCGTCATAAACTTGGAGTCATGCAGCTTCCGCTGGGCTGCCGAGCAAGACTGCTCATCTTTGAAGTTGGCAAACGCACAGTTGCTCTTGGAAATCAAGAAGAGCGACTCTAGTCCTTCCGTCTCCTTGCAAACATGATGCACAAGGCTCATCAAGTCTGTCTGTGGGGGTAGATTTCCGATCCAGATCGCATGACCTTGTGGTTTGTACATGTCAGCTCGGTTTCCCATTTCAGTCCGGCTAGTTGGGGTCACACTTACCACTCTGCCGTGGCTTCCTAGGGGGTCCGCGGACGATATTTTGGCGTCCACCGGTTGTTCCTGCGGCGTGGTTAGCGTACTGGTCCTCGAGAACGTTAGGGGTACCGAGGCTGACCATTGGCGTGTGGGATAGGCGACGGGGGGCCTCCTTCATGGCCGTTTAGCACCGGCTGCCGGGATCTTGGGTCAGGGTGTTGATGCATGCTCGGTAGCCCATATTGCCCCAGCGCCACCTGTCCCTGCATGTGATGTCCCTGTGCTGGAAACTGGCCTCCTGGCGTGTAATAGTATTGCTGCGGCGCATGGAGTTGCTGGTTCATCATCACCGGGCTTTGATAGTACCCTAGGTCGGATCTCGGGGGAAGCGTGGAGGGCGGTTGGGGTGCTAGTGGGGTGGTATAGAACTGCCCTATGTGGGTGTGCTGTGGGACATAGTACTGGGGCATGGCCATCGGGGCCATGGTCGTTGGCGTTGCGAACTGAGCGCCAGGCATTGGGGGTCCATGATTGTATGGATGCGTCCGGTAGGGCCCTTGCGGCAGCGCATTGGCCATGGCGTTCATGTCGAACGGCGTCCTTCTTTGCTGGTACGCCATGTCGAGCTGGGACACGAAGGCAGGTGGGGAGATGGCGGGTTGCTCGTGAGACTGGTACTGCGGTTGCGGTACCGATGAAGGGGGTGAGTGGCCGTCGTCGTTGCGGCGGCCTGGCCCAGTGTGTGCAGACGCGGCCGAAGCAGCCGCAGGAGCGTCGTGAGAGAACTCGGCCTGTGCACCTGGTTGGGCTGCGTTGTCTCCCATAGGAACGGCGGCAGTTGTGGATCCAAGAAACGGCCACCCGCTTCTTCTTATGCGGGGCTTGCTCCGGTGTAGAAGAGACCGACGGAGAAGTCGGGGATCGGGTTGACAACTACACCCCTCGCGCTCGAAGCTGCTTGTCTGCAGCAGAGCCAGGAGAGGGTACTGGTGTGCGGGAGCAAAAAACTGGGAGGACGCGTTTGACAGGCACGACCTCGCAAGCCACACTCAGCTCTTCCGCCAGACTCGTCGCCACAGTTCGTCGAAGACAACGATAGAGCTGTCAGTGCAGGGGGGCGATACTCCAGTCGGTTTTGCCTCGGTAGACTTTGTTGCGAAACGTTATGGATTCCGGAGAGGTAAGATGATAAAGAAGAACTGAGCTGCGGAACGGGGGGTTGACGTTGGGCAGTCGGGGGATCCTCCGGGTGGCAACCCGAACGATGGGGAAGGTGATGATATGTTGTTATTGGGCCGACTCTGAGGCTTCGGCCACAATCACAAGAAGCAGGCCTAGCTCAGCGGCTGGATCGCAAGGATTTTTTTCCAGGGAGGATGGAGACAAGACACAACCAGTGGCGTACGACACGGCGGCGAATGCCCGTGGTCCTCTTTGTGGCTGGAGTTCTCTCGAACTGGGCAAGTAGCGTCGGAGGGCGCCCAGGTGACTGGCTGCTCTGGGTGAAGAAAGCCGTGGAGATGTCACTGATCTGCGCTTGGTGCGGGTGGCCAAACTGCTGGGCGGGATCGGTAGTCGGAGACGAAACGGCGGTTCAGGGCTCTCAGCATCAACCAGTGAGCGGTTGGGATCTTGTGCGTCTAGAACGGGGTGGGACGAAGAGACCCGGTCCGGCCCACGGCTCGCAGTCTTGCAGGTTCCGTCGTCACAGCGTGGGATTGGTCGATCAGAGCACCCTGGAGCCTCTGTGTTTATTTGAATGGTTCCAGGCGGAGTAGTGGAGGGGTGTAGAAAGATACCCCCTTGTCCTTGGCAGCGAAGGATGACAGGAAGAGGGTGGGCTTGGGGAAAGAAATTGAGCACAGGAGAGTTTGGGATGTTCTCTCTTCCAGACTGGAAAGCTGAAGAGGGTGTAGCGCTAGACAGGCAGGGTCTATGGGCAGAGAGCCTCAAAGTACAGCCTTCGTCCCAAGAAGAGAGAAGTGATGATGCCTGAGATGGGATGGGATGGCCCGCAGCGGCGAAGCTGGCGGCCGAGAGCTAGAACAGGCAAAAGATGGACAGTCGGCAACCAGTTTGCCACCGCTGGGAAAGAGCAGGTGCGTAAGTACTGTACGTACAGACACGCAGGGTCCAGCCCGACCAGACTATGACACGTCCAGCCGAGAGCGCGGTATGCATACGATGGCGAGCATGGTCCGTACCTTGGACTTGTCGACCATTCCCCTCCCTCCCGTGTCCCCGGGATGCGGCCATGCATCAGACGGGCACTTGGTCTGCGACATCGCGCTGGTGACCGAAGTCCAAGACTGTGCTGTATGTCCGGATGACGTGACACGGGGGGGTCCTAGGCGAAAGGCGCCCGAGCGAGTCCCCGGGACACCGTTTCCATGGCCGGGTTTTGTTAACGGTCTGACAGGCCGGTTTGTCTCGCTGCAGAGCATGCGGTCGAGCAACGTCTGCGGGCCTCGAGCGGGCCAAGGACGGACCAGGCTCACCAGGGGTCTGCGCTGTGCAGAGTGCCGGGGCGATGACGGTGCCCGTGTGACGATCTGTTCCCAGCCATTGGCAGCCCTGCTAGCCCTGGTGGTCCCGGTTCGCTTTCTCCCAAGAAACTGCGTGCCATGCTTAAAACAAGTCCGACGGTGCCATGCAGCGCCTGTCTCTTCCTGGTTTCAAGGGCTGCGAGTGCGAACGTGGACTCGGCAGAAGTGGGCCCTGTCCACTACAGAGCTAAGCTTGCCAGCCTGGTTACGTCATAGGGAGCACAGGCACAGGGGGCTTCTGACCTTTTGCCGCTGTTTGAGGACATCATACAGTGCCTTCAAATACGAGATTGATCTTGGGAAAGCCAAAGTTGATCTGGTGGTTTGGCAACGCTCCTCGTGTTTCTCGAAGACGGATGGGAGCGATGAGCCGATGGTGGTGAGAAACAACTGGAGAGTTTCTCGATTCTTTTTCTTTTTCTTGTCGGACCTCAGAACTCCGCCTTCCCAGAACCCGGAACGCTCTCCTGCACATGCAATGCATGTATGCATGCACGTATGTATGTATGGATGTCTGTATGTCTGTATGTATGTACGCAAGGGGGTAGGTGGCGGACGCCGAAGGTGCCATCGCTGCGTTTTCGATGGTTCCAGGTCGTTTCATACTCACAGGGCGCGCCCACGACGTATCAGTTGCGTGCTCTCAGCCTCTGACGTAGACTATCACCGCCCTCGGTCATGTTATCCCCAAACTTAAATCTCGGCTCGCCCGGCGCCTCACACTACATTTGGCATACATGGCTCGAAACGTTCTGCCCGGCCCCTCGTGACGTGGACGTGGATGTGGACGCGCATCAGATTGGGAGTGCAAATCTGCGTTTGTTGCTGGGTATCTCTCGTGGTAAGACTAAATCGAGAGCCATGTTGCCCAGCCAGCGCCCAACCCGCCAAACCGGTATCTGTGCCCGGGAATCGGTGGCTGCCGCCGGCAGGGTCGCGGACCCTGGTGTTACATCGTACATGGCAGGGCCGCCTCCTTTAGTCCTTCTTGAGCGGCAGGAAGACCTCCTGGATTCCGTCCCTCGTGATGGCCATCATCTGCAAGCCATCGCCCACCTCAATGTGCCGCTCAACCGCTCCGTCAAACGCGTCTTTGACCAAGGTCTCGACCTCGGGGCGCGTCAGAGGCCGGCGCTCGCGCTCCTGGAGAGCGTGGCCCTCGCCGCTGTTCGGAACGTACTGGTTCTTGAAGTTGACCTGGTTGTCCAGGAACGGCATGATCAGACTGGCAGCCGCTCCGCCGGCCCGGCACTGTTCCCGCTCGTAGCTGCCGACGGGGTCGTACGAGTACACAGCGCCCTTGCCCTCCTCGTCCAACCCACCCAGGATCGCGTATGCGTAGTATGGAAAGAACCGCTTCTGGTATAGGATGGTCGACAGTCGCTGTGCACAGGCCTTGACGCTCATGGGCTTGCCGTGGCGATAGCGGTACATTTTGCAGATGGCATCGAGCCGTTCCTTGAGAGCCTCCCCGTCGGCCGCAAAGCCCACCACAGAGAGGACGATGGTCGCATCTTTTTGGTCCGCTGTTGTGCCGCCAATCTTGAACAGCTTGGGGTGGTGCCGCGAGTTGATGCTGTAGCCCGAAGTCAGCCGCGTGTCGCCGGCCATGATGGTAAAGTCGGCGCCGGCAATGGCGAGGGTCGAGCCGCCGTTGTCGGTATAGCTAGATACAGGGTCAGCCCGCTCGATGGAACAAGAAAACAGAGAGCGATGAAGGCGTACGGATCGAAGCGATGCTCCCGGGCGCCCTCAGGCGCATTCACCCTGGGGGCGTCGTTGACCGAGTAGTTTGGCCCATTCATGAGCGGGTTCTGGCTGAACATGGCGGCCATGGTTGCTTCGCGTCCAGCTGATGTTGTTTGTCTTTGAGAATCTGAATACGTTGGCGAGTCTGGGTATGGTGTGGTCGGGTAATTGGATGGGTTTGGGCGTCTTGATGCTGGAGAGTCAAGGACAGGCGAGCTGTTGGAGGTTGTTGGGGAAGCTCAAACAGTGGAACCTCTGGGAGCAGCGCGCGTCAGCCCTGCAGCCTGAAGCGGGCAGCACTGAGGCTGACAGCTCTGAACAATCGGAAGCTCTGGCCAACTGCCCCTTACCGGAGTTTGATGACTCAGCAGAGCTCTCCCCGGCTGGTCCCTGGATGAATTGATGAATTAGTGGGGTCAGGAATTTTAGAGTTGGTTATCAGGGTGTTCCAGCTGCTCTCATGCAATTCCCAACACTCCATCCCAGTCGCGATCCCGTGCCGCGTCGTGCCCTCCCGTGTTCCAACGTCGCCAACGTTGGTTCATTTCCTCACGGCGGCCTCGAATTTATCTGGCAATACTTAAGAGCAGACTCTTGAGGGAATCTTTGGTGTGATTCATCGCAATTGGGGTTTAGCTAGGGTCTTGGGTGATCGACCCCTCGACGACGGCGCCATCATGGCTCGCGATCTCCGGCACCAGGCTCTCGAGCGGCTTGCTGCGCTGGCAGCCACGAGCCCGGCAGCCTCTTTCGACAAGTCTGACCTCGACAGGCTATGCAAGGCCACTCCAAACCGTCAGGGCCTGGCTTCCGCCGTCAACGGCCATAATCACAATGCACCGCTTCCCCCCAGGCCTGACGTGGGCCGTGTCCCCATGGTAACCTGCCCCGTGGAGTCAACGCCTCTATTGCCGGGACTCGGGACAGTTGGCTGACCTCGTCCTTGTCCTTGTAGACGATTCGCGAGTACGAAATCCTCCTCGCCCTCTGCAAAACTGCCCCGTCTCTGCAGACGCCCCAGAGCGCCCAGAAGCTCTCCCGCCATCTCGTGCCCTATCTCATGGACGCCCACGTCCAGGCATTTGCCCCCTCGCCGTTCTTCCGCAGAATCGAGCCATCGCCCACCGAGTCCTTGAGCTTCCATGTCACCGCAGCCTTGCTTTCCCTGGGCGCGCGCCATTCCGACGTGCGGCAGTCTATATCCGACAACATCTCGGCTTTCCTCAATGCTTGTGCTCATGCCGCCGAGAGCGTCTCCCGTGCCGACGACGACGACGACCCGGGGGCGGTGGAGGATGCTACTCGGACTGCAACCATTGCTATAGCTCTCTTGGGCTTTCTGGATGCTGCCTGTGCCCAGGCCGACTTTTGGAGGTCAGGCGGTCGTCTTGGTCTGGTCATGCGCGTACGGGATCTCCTCTCTCAACCTTTTCTCGTTGCCGTAGAGGCGGCCTTCTCCACCATCCGGAATGCGCATTCTCACGACCGCCATGTCAAAGAATGGAAACGATCCGCGCGCCACTACGACGACATTGGCCGCCCGCTAGGGGCCATGCTCCTGCAGCGCAGTTTCATGAGGCTGCTGGTGGCTGCCACGTCGCTTTTGGTCGCCGAAGAAGATGCGCTGCGGGAGTCTCACATCCTCGACATCGTCATGTCCGGCCGTGGCCTGCGCCGACCGCTGACGGCCCGCAGCTCCGAGGCGGATTTCCGCTCGGTCGAGTTGTATGCCACAGTCGCCATTGACCAGATGAACGATCTGGAATCGAGCGCCGACTTTGACAGTCTTTCGCCCGCCAAGCAGGGGCTGGCGTTTTCCGTCAAGGCCTGCGCCCTGATCGGCTATCTGAATGCGTGTACTCTGAACGACGATGCTGCCGACGGCGAGGTTCTCATGGCCTGGCTCGAGGACGCATTAGGCGACGCCGCAGGCATGGCCGACGACGAGCTAGCCGCCACAGTACTCAAGTCCATGGCGCTGCTGTGCAGGGTGTCACCTTCGTATGCTGTCAACGTCAGTCGACTTCTCCCTCGCTTCATAGTTCAGAGCGGTGCCAAGAGCCAGATGGTTGCCGTGGCCTCAAAGTCCCTCGCTTTCGTGCTTCAGAAGCTCTCGAAGGATGCCGTCATCACCACTCTCTACACCCTTGGCAATGTCTTGAGCCCAGGGAACGATCGGCCCCTTACCAACGGCACTGGTGGGCCCGACGCCTACGACCCTTCGCAGGTCTACGGAGGCAGGCACTCTACCGGCAGCTCCATCTCGTTGCAGATCTCGGGCGAAGAGGAGTCGTCCATCATCCAGGGGAACGTGGTGCAAGCCATCTGCGAGATCGCCGCCGCCTCGAGGGATGAGAAGATTACGGGTCTTGCCCAGTCAATGCTCGCGCAAAAGATCGTCAAGCTCAGCAGTCATCTTGATGCCCGCATTATCACTGGTGCGGCCGCACTGGGCCTCAGCGGCGGCCAGGCCGAGTTCCGGTACCTTCTCAAGCGCTATTCCACCGTTGCACATGCCGCTGTACTCGAAAATAGGGAAGGAATTTTGCACGCGGTAAGCCCATCCCACACGTGATAGAACGTTTGGATGGCTCCTGGCAACTGTATGCTAATCCTAGGACCCCAGATCATGAAAGCCCGGAACCACATCTCTGCCCGTATCCAGCGAGACTCGCCCCTGTTCGATATTTACGTGGAACATCTCCTCGACGGGATCATCTCGCAAGGCGATGCCCACACCAACCCAGGCCATCACGCGAAGGAGTCAGATGTTGAATTGGCGGCGCGGGAGATTGCCCAACTGCTCCCGCCCCTGGCTATCTTCATGTCTGTCAACCCGCAGACTTTTGATGAAGCCTCCGATGACGATACCCGCTCAATGCTCCGCGATGCGTGGTTCAACGTGGTCGTTCATGGCTTCACTCCCTCCACCGATCGGGGCAAGCGAAATCTCAAGCACCTCCGCATCATGGCCATCCACTCTCCGCCCTTGGTATCCGAGAACCGCGGGGAACAGAACGAGAGTGACGTCGACCTCAACCCTATCCTCCGCAGAGGCGAGAGCTCCGAGCGAGAGTCGATGCAGAAAAAACTCCTTGCGGAGCTGGTCCCTACACGGAGCAATGAGATAAAGGGTCTCAGCTACCGCAAGACAATCTTTCTCCAGGCTGCTTGCCTCGTGGAGAGCCTGCGCGCGGACGCCGGCGACTGCACCAAGGCGTTGACGTACTTCCTCGAGCCCAGCATGCGGCGCGGCGAGGTGAGTCGCTCCATGGATGCTATCATGCATGCCGTCATGGACCGGTACCTGTACAAAACCGTCAATGCCGCCAATCCTACCTTTTCCGCCCAGTATGCTGCAGCCCAGCTTGCCAGGATATTCTGTAGCTGTTGTCATCGGATAGAGCGGGTGCAGCAAGCAGCATTTGGCTGCGCGGATCGTCTGGTAGATGCTATTCCCTCGGCCCTCTGCCAGAGATCATCCCTCTTCACCCTCCTCGAGCTTCTCTCGTTGATGTGGTCCAGCTGCCTGGAAGCAGAGACGGACCGGTATGAGCCGAGGTCAACGTTCAAATCCTCGAGGGGTGACGTTGTCGTCGAGCTCTCGGACGACTACCAGTTCAGGCAACAGACCCTCGAGAGCCTGCACAAGAAGGCAAAGGCCTGGCTGGCGAGGGCCATAAACATCGCCCCTGCCGACGTCAAAGGGTTGTTGCAGACCTACCTGTCCGAGTTTGACGAAGAGAGCGGCTACGGTCACATGTCTCTAGGCAGGTCATTTGCCGTCGAGGTCGGCTCGACCATCCCGTTGACGGATCAGAGACTGTCGTCTCTTGCCAGGCTCGGAGACTGCCCAATCAATACGGCTTCCGACTTCATGGCCCAGTATACGACGCGGCAGGAGTACCGGTACTCGGAAGCCCTACCTGACCAGAGCCGAGAATGGGTGAGCTTCATGCGTATGGACCACAGGGCATCGTTCCTCACGCCGCCCGACAGCGAGAGCGCCGATGCCATAACGGCCCTCGCCCACATCGAGAAGCGCATCCTCAACCGGAGGGCCACATCGCTCACAGACGTGAGGGATATACTCCGCCGCGCTGCCGCGCTCCTTTGCCGAAGCGAACAGGACGAATGCTCTATTATCCATTATCTTGTCAGCATCCCGTTTGCCATGTTTACGAAGCAGTCGATCAAGCTTGGGATTTCCCTCTGGCTCGGGGTGATGAACGAGAATCCCCGGATGGAACCGCGTCTCCTGGCCGAGATTGTGCAGCGTTGGGAATCCAGCATAGAAAAACGACAAGGACTCTTCAGTCCCGCCATCACGAGCCCCGACCCGTTCTTGCTGAAGCAAGAGTTTGCTCCTAGCGACAATGCGGCCCTCGCCAAGCGCAAGCAGCTCGTCCACAATCTGCTGGCTCCTCACTTTCGGCTCCTGCAGTTCTTGAGCAGCCACTACAATGCTACCCGCCTGGGAAGCACCGATACACACCACTTCTTCCTCCGCCTCCTTGACGTGACGCTCGAGGCAATCAAGGGCTCGACTCCCCATCCCATGGCCAGAGAAATTCGGTTTCAAGTAATCCTGTTTGGCCTCAAGGTCCTCAACACAAGCACGACAATGAGCACCCTTGCGCAATACCGCCTGAAGGTCCAGATACTGTCCGCAGGCCTCGGTTGGTTCAACGCCCCGCCGCGCTGGTCGTTCGGGAGCAACATTCTCCAGCTCAAGACCGAGATCCGCCTGATTGAGGATGTCATGGCGGCGCTTGGGGAGACGGCGAGTATCGGTACGCAAACCTCGGGCTCGACCAAGTCGCTTGCTCCTCAAGAGAAGTTGCTTGTACTGCTCTTAGAAAGTGAGCTGTCGAGGCTGCACGTCTGGGTCCGCCCGGTTGATGGGTCACGGCCGCAATCGACGTTTCATCACCACGGGGGTAAAGAAGGGATGTTCGAGGTATGCTTACTGACATGATCCCCAAGCTTTTTCCCTCTGTCCACCAGTTGGCTCACGTTCGATTTTCCGCAGGCCGCCATTCAACCCCTCGTCCGAACCGCTTGGGCGGAGAACCCATCCTTGGTCGTGCACTTGGCGAGCAGATTCCCCTACCCCCGCGTCCACAAGGAGGTTCGTTGGTTGCTACTCAATTTCCCTGCCAAGGCTGCCAGTGAGCCCGAGGCGCTTCCCGTCCTCATTGATGGCGCCTTGCCCGACGATGTCAGCTTTCAACTCAAGGTAGGCCAACTAAGCTGTGACATGCCCCGGGATCTACTGACATGCGATTAGTACCTGCTGTTTTGGGCCTCAGTCAACCCAATCACTGCCGTAACGCTCTTCTTGCCGGCATACCGGAACCATCCTTATCTGATCCAGTATGCCATGAGAGCATTGGAAAGCCATTCGGTTGATGTGACATTCTTCTACGTGCCACAGATTGTTCAAACGCTTCGATACGACGCCCTGGGCTATGTCGAACGCTACATTCTTGAGACTGCTCAATTTTCGCAGCTCTTTGCGCACCAAATCATCTGGAACATGAAGGCAAACGCCTACAAGGATGACGACTCTCAGATCGTAAGCCATCGCCTCAAGGCGTACCAGTCAATGTCTGATGCTAACCACTGACTGCCATTAGCCCGATGCCATCAAGCCGACCCTTGACAAGGTCATGGGTCACATGGTTGACAGCTTTTCTGATGAGGACCGCGAGTTCTACGAACGCGAGTTTACCTTCTTTGATGAAGTCACCAGCATTTCGGGGAAGCTGAAGCCGTTGATCAAGCGGTCGAAGCCCGAGAAGAAGCAAAAGATTGAGGAGGAGCTTCGAAAGATCAAGCTCGAGGTTGGCGTGTATCTGCCGAGCAATCCCGATGGTGTAGTCGTTGGTATCGATCGGAAATCAGGCAAACCGCTGCAGAGCCACGCCAAAGCCCCGTACATGGCGACGTTCCGCATCAAGAAGAACAAGAGCGGAGTGGAGGAGGCCGAGGAGATGCTCGAGGAAGTCAGCAAAGACAACAAGACGGCGGCTCAGGCAAATACTGTCGAGGTTTGGCAGTCGGCCATCTTCAAGGTGGGCGATGACTGCCGCCAGGACGTGCTGGCTCTGCAGATGATTGCCGCTTTCAGAGGGATCTTCCACAGCGTCGGCCTGGACGTCTTTGTGTTCCCCTACCGCGTTACCGCGACTGCGCCCGGGTGCGGTGTCATCGACGTGCTCCCGAATTCCATCTCCCGCGATATGCTCGGTCGCGAAGCCGTCAATGGACTCTACGACTACTTCGTGTCCAAGTACGGCAATGAGGACTCGCTGCGGTTCCAGCAGGCGCGGAACAACTTTGTCAAGAGTATGGCTGCGTACTCGGTCATCTCGTTCCTCCTCCAGTTCAAAGATCGGCACAACGGAAACATTATGATTGACGACGCCGGGCACATCCTCCACATCGATTTTGGCTTCTGCTTCGACATCGCCCCGGGCGGCATCAAGTTTGAGCGTGCCCCCTTCAAGCTCACCTCCGAGATGGTTGCGGTGATGGGCGGTGGCCCGGATCACCAGTCTTTCAAATGGTTCGAGGAGCTGTGCGTGAAGGCGTTCCTGGCGTCGCGCCAGTATACGGAGAAGCTCTCGCAGATCGTGCTGCTGATGATGGACAGCGGCCTGCCCTGTTTCAAGCCGGAGAGTGTCAGCCACTTCAAGGAACGCTTCGTTCTGGAGAAGAACGAGCGTGAGGCCGCCGAGTTCATGAAGGGGCTGATCAAGCGGAGCTACAGCAGCTATTCAACCGGCATCTATGACCAGTTTCAGCTCCTGACAAACGGTATTCCGTATTGAGGTGGTGGGCGCGTTGCGAACGAGGATCAGGTTATTTTCTTCCGAACAGCTACAGGAGCTGGACTATTTAATGTGCCTGCTGGCTTGGTAGAGTACTTTTCACATAGACGCAATAGACAATGCGAGGATATGGGTCAATCAGGTACTCTTCTCTGGAGGGTCAACACAATGGCATCGTTGCTTTGGTTTGAACTGAGTATGGCGGTGCAGTTCTGGAGGCTCAGCATGACACTGAGTAGAAGAATACTGAGCCATTGGGTTGGCGGATGGGTCCAGAGGGTGCCTCGCCTCTGAACCATCGTTGGGGTTTTTACATTATATACACTGAGCAGCGGCTGGCCTGCATGAATCTTTCCGGTCCAGCGGATGGTTAGGGGAAGAAAGGCAGGACTGCGTCCCTTTCCGAGCTTTTCTTTTCCAGGTCCCCTCCCTTGCTTTGCGGAGAGCATCGCTGGCCTGATCTCATGCCGCGGTGATACATGTAATACACAGCCCAGGGCAGCAGATGTCAATCCATACACCAACCAGACCGAGATATCCACAAGCGTCGTGGGCAAGGACCGGCTCAGACGGCCGAGAGCTGCAACGTGCCTCCGTCGGAAATTGTGCCTTTTCCAGACCAGACGCAGACTAGGCGCAGAGCAGCTTGGCCGTCGCCTGACTTATGACCAGGCGTCGATGAGAAACAGCGATGGAATGCTTAGTTTGTCTGCTGTTCCATGTGTGTAGGGAGGTTATACGTCGCATAGTCGACGTGCACAAAGGCCCTGTCGACAATGGGAACAGACTCAAGCACGTACTGCAAGCTTTCACTGTTGTTGTATCTCATGTCAGCAGGCCAGGATCCTGGGTGCTTGAAGTTGCGGTGGAAAGGGGGGATATGAGCCGCCTACCTCAAGTCATGGCTATCTTTAAGCGGGGTGCTGGCGTCAAGCACGATGTCCACCTCGACAATCAGCTTGTCGCCCGCGTGGTAGGCTTGTAACCCTTGAATTTGCTTGATCGTTTTGGCAAACCGCATGGTCAGGTAGAGCACTGGGAACAAGTTAGGCATGGGCCAAACGTAAGGGGGGTTCAAGCTCTCGACCAAACTCACAGATGTTTCTTTGGTCCGCTGTGGCCGAGAAGCCGGTGAGATGCCTGATGTGTTCAAATGAAGTCTGGGACCAGTTGAAGATGACGACGAGGGACAGGATCAGGCCGCCAAGGGCGTCAAGCCACCATATCCTGGCGTAGAAACCGACTGACCGGGGTTGAGTGTCAATATCACGGCTGAAGAATCCTAAGGGGTGGAGGACTAACTTAGAGGGAAAGCGATAGACCCGGCGTTGAAGATTACATCTAAGGTGGCAAAAAGTGTCAGATACACATCATCGCGAGCTTCAGCTTGCGGGTCAGTCAGCACTGCTTCCGACATACCTGTACTTGCGTCTGAGGCTCTGAGGCTGGGTCAATCAATATCCTGGGGAGAGGGACTATGGGGGCAGACTCACAGTGCCTGAACGCTCGAGTTATTGACAAGACGGCACCACAGCCAGCATAAGCCCTTCACAACAATGGTGCCAAGCATGATCGAAATGGCTGGGATTCCGCTGTTCGGATAGTCAGCGGATGAGTGACCGCGTACCAATGCGACGGGAATGAGGAACAGAGGGCGTCGTACAGTTGGATAATCCCATGGTCAGGGGAGGCAAGCCGCTGGATGGCCTCGAGGGCGACTTGGACAAACGAGACGATCATGATGACAGAGAAGATGAGCACGCCCAGCGGCTCAAGCCTTCGCCTGCCGACAGGATAGCGGTACTGGTCTTGCTTGCGAATCAGCCAGGTGGTGACCCAGACGATGACGGTTGAGAGGAAGTCGAGAAGGGCGTCAACCAAGCTGGCCAAGACCGAAACGGACGGAACCGAAAGCACGACGGCGAACTTGCCGGCCAGCAGGATGGCGTTGGCGGCGAAGTTGATGTATATGGCAAGAGTGACAATGGGTGCGTCGCTGTCAACCATGTCATCTTCGAGCCAGGGGATCTCGGGCTTCAGAAGGCCTGTCTCGACGTCGTTGTGGTCGTCATCGTCGTCGACGACAGTGCCGCCGTTGGGCGCGCCGTCACGAGCCGAGAACAGAGGGGTGGTCTCGGTAGGGCAATATATGGCCTTGGGTGTGCGCAGGACCTTGCGCGCGGGCTCTGCGGCCGGCGCAGTCGACGTCTCCATTATGGTCGCGGGGATCTCGACGCCGCGGAAGGCCGAGGCTGGCATGTTGTTGTACTCGTTGAGCAGGTCGTGGGGCAGCGACGAATCCAGCAACCTGTCGATGTAGAGGTACTGCTGGACCAGGTAGTTGACGCGCTCGTGGTACTTGCGGCTGGGGGGCGTGCATGTCAGCCACATGGCGCTCAATGGACAAGGGGGAGGGACGGGAAGGGGGTGACTCGACGAACAGGTTCTTGGGCAGGTCGGCCAGCTCGGCGTCGGTCTTCCAGTAGCGCTCCCAGCAGTAGCGCGGGTTGCTGTTCCCGATCAGGCGCATGCTGCGCATGTGGGAGCTGTTGAGGATGGCGCTCATGCGGCGCTCATCGCGGCGAGCCGGCTCGTCCTCGAGGCCTTCGGCAAGGCTCTCCTCCTCCTCGCGCCCGCGGTGTCTGATCAGCGAGGCCAGCACGCTGTGGCCCATGGGGGCGAGGGGGGGGTCGTCCTGGAGCAGCAGGAACGCCCCGCGCGGAACCGGGCCGCGCGGCGTTGTCGGCGAAGTCGAGTTCATGACTGCTGGCGTTCAGGTCTTGGGCCGTCCAGGTATCGGAGGGGGCGGAGGAGACGGCCGGTCGCGGTGGTCGCGGCGGTCGCGTTGCGGGCGTGTCGGGGGGTAACGAGAGCTATCGTCTGTCCTGCAGACGTCGAGAGCACACAACGAGCAAGCAAAAGCAAGGGAAGCAAGCAGGCGGAACAAACAGGCAGAACAGGCAAGCAAGCAAGTGAGTCGTCGAGATGTCGGATTGCGAACGGAATATGGTTTTAGATCTGCCGTCCCCGTCTTCGACTGAATCTCTGACAACGTCTTGCTGGCAACCCACACTCTAATTGGCTTTGCCCGAGTCAGGGACCCGCGATGCGACTCGGTCGGCGGACAGCCTTCTCTTTTAGAGCCGGAGGCGAGTGCAAGGGTCCAAGGCGGACCCGTGCGGTTGCAGCGTGAAGCGTGCACCGCGGCATGGTGCAGCAGCGGCGGGACCCGATGGCACGGCTCCGCTTCGACTGCTCCCCGGCCCGGGCAGCTCTCCGCCAACGGCAAACATCACTGGCTTCCTCTGTCCTTTTTTTGAAACATCGAGTGCGTGAAACGGCACTGCCAATTCCTTGTGTTTTGGATTGCCACCATGCCTATCGCCACCGGCAGCCATTGCCCGGCGATCCCGCTACAGATAGTTTATAGTTGATAGCCTGCAATACATTACTGCAGAATACAGGATCCATAGAGTTGATCCCCTCTCTGTCGCGTTGCTCGATGCGACCACAGCCAGAGACATGGGATGTGCGGCTGGTGGCTTGGACCGGGACCGGGATTCAAGGGGGCCAAGGCCCGGGCAACGATGGATTGAGGCGAACAGCTCCAGGCCACATTGCGTGCTGACAGATGCCTGCCGCGGGACCTGCGGTTTGATGTCATCCGCCCGAAAAGGAAACCCTCCCCTTTCTTGGGCCCCTTTCGGGTTCTGGGCCAGCAGCACCCTGCTTTTCCAAGTACCTACAATGTAGGTATCTCTCGGGTTGCAAGCTTTCTGCCCGGAGAATCCGACTGTCTGCATGCAGGATCGAATGGCAATGTGCGTCCGTGGATCCAATTGGTCTCACTATCCGGCAATCGTGATCGGGCCGTGTTGTGAGTTTCGCGCATGAAATCGTCTGTGAGCTGTTGGGGTTTTCTTACCAGCTTCGGCCCAATCGGCCTCTGTGGTTCAAGCCCGTGGCACGCAGCCCAAAAAGGCTGACTTGTGCCACCCACAGTCGATTTACCCAGACCCAACCACCGCAACCTCCTACACCAGCCAACCACCTGGCACAGCGGTCTCTGCTCAACAATTCCTCATCAATTTTGTGTTCATTAGTACGGACTTCCCTTGCACTCGGGCATGAAAAAACGATCTTGCAAGTATGGGATGGCAGGGTGCAAAGCAGAGCAGCTCCGCTCTTCCCCCAGATATCGTTCCTTGATACGAGTCCGGCCCCCAACTCAGAGCACAGCCGTGGTCAAAACATGGAAGCCAAATTGTCAAAATGCTATCGGACAAGACCGAGTCCGAGCACCCGCCCAGCCCGGGATTCAAATTGGCACACCGCTGGAGATTGAGACAACGGTTTTTGGGGGCTTTGTGGGTGCGGTGGTGTTTTGGAGCTCGCCGAAGCTTCTGACAGCAGCAGCTCGAGAACACCTTAGAGCTCCCCCCACCATTCGGGCTCTGTGTCGTCTTACACGCACATTTCAGTCTTGCCTGGGGTCCATTCCACGTCATCTCTTTCCGGAGCGGCGATCCATGCCGAGTTTCGGCTTGTGTACATAGTATGGTGTGACCCAGGAGACCAGAAAGACAAGCCCGTGCCTGGGCAATGACGGAAAAGTCTGGTAACTCGACATGGAACCCAGAGGGGAAAAAGGGGGGTGACTTTTATTCGGGCTCATATCGCATGGGGCACGGCCGGTTCTGCGCCTACCTCAACTTGAGGTTCCAACACAAAAGGCGGCGTTGTGAAGCAAGAGCCAAGGATGACGTGCGGCAAAGCAGGGCACCGTGGGATCAACACAAGAATCTCAACGGTTGGGGCCATGGATCAAATCGAAGACTCAAAGATGACTCCAAGACTCGGGGTACAGATTACCCAACGACGCGCCTTTTAACCAAGATACGAGCCCGCATGCTCCAGTCATGGGGATGGCCCCATCGGTTCGGCAGCGAGCTAGAACCTCAGGTACGGGTTCCGGGTTACGGATTCTGCCTTCAAACGTGTGTAAAGGTGGGCCAGGATCAGCGCGCGCCTGGGATCTTCCCGATCTGGGCCCGCAGCGTTCCTGGCTGTGCCGAGTCGCTGCCTGTCAGCGTCCAGCCGGTCGCACATCACCCAACGTGCCGTTTCCCAGCTCCGAAGGATTGGCTTGTGCGAGCCAGAAATCCCTTCGCGCAGCATTCGACGAGCTTCGCCATGATCCGAGCTGACTGCGTGGTGAGATGGACTGGGTTGGGTACTCGGCTGTACCTGCATCTTCATTGACACAATGCTTGATCTGCCTCAACTCCAGCTGTGAGCCGTCTCGACTTGCCTGTTGGTCTGCACTCGCATTCGTGTGGCCGCACAGTCCCAATAATGGCATCAGGGAACATGGAATCTGCAACAAAAAGCACAAAAGTCCGGACGCGTCTGCTAGCGTTGGCGGGGACGAGCCGGCGATCCTTGGCGATCCAGCGCGTTTTGCCCAGGCTCCAATGCCAGACTCGCCAGGCTCGAGCCAGGCCAGCGGCCCTGCCTCCCTGGTCGCACAGAGCGAGGCCGACGTCCGGGTTTCCCTCCAGTCCAGATCCGCACATTTCCCACAATTCCAGCATTTCCATGTCGTCCTCCTTTTCCGTCCCGCGAACCCCGCAGTCCGGATCCCGTCAACACGGACACGACGACGCATTCCTTGATAGGCATGCGTGTCTTTGTTGCGGCAGGTGGCGTGCCGAGCCTCGCCTGGTGGACCTGGGCTGGACGGCAGGTCGGTGTGGCTTGTTGTGTTCCTGTGCCTTCAGCTCCCAGTTGTTGTGCTGCCCGGGCAGCCGCCGGGGGAGTTGGGTCCAACAGGGGGACGGACGCCCGAAAAGGCAAGGGAACCCGCCAACGAGAGCCTGCTGCTCTCGCCATTGCCCTGTCTCTCCTGGCCGGTAGCGCCTTTCCCACACCCCACCCCCCCCCGTCCCATAGTGCCAGTGCGACGCTGGGCCAAGGAAATAAAAATAATTCTCGGCCAACCGCCTCCTTCTCCCTCCTGATTCCCACCCGAGAAGTCAAGTCGTCTTTCGTTGCCCGCTTCGT
>Ga0247823_10000237_pt1 | contig 47054 bp, 35 predicted proteins | sample 13C_PalmiticAcid_2_FD_192426 | JGI IMG/M metagenome (GOLD analysis project Ga0247823, IMG submission 192426) | Soil microbial communities from agricultural site in Penn Yan, New York, United States - 13C_PalmiticAcid_Day30 | ecosystem: Environmental > Terrestrial > Soil > Agricultural land... | reverse complement strand
CGCACCGCAGGCAGGAACGCGAGTGGAGGACCCGGGCAGCGCCCGGGTTGCGCCCCGCCCGAGCGGGCCTAGAAGGGCGCGACGGCCATCCCGCTGACCGGGACCGGCCCAGCAGCGCCGGCGCGCGAGCGCGCCGACCGCATCAACACGCGCCAGTGATCGTCACCGCCAGGCCGGGACGCACACGCGGCCCGGCGGCGCGAAGCGCCGTAGAGCGCGGTCGCAGCGACGCGATGCAAACAACAAGGACGCACTCTTGCCGACACCGCAGGCGCGGCGGCGTGCGCGCGGGCCTGTGGGCCGCCGCCGCGCCCCCCGGTCCAAGGCAAGTGTGCATGCGCGGCCAACCAAGATGCGCGGACCCTGTGGCGGTCTGCAGCCACAGTGTGCGCCCATCAAATCGCCGCGCCCTCTAGCAATCGCGCCGCGAGGCGTCAGCTCCCAAGACCAGCGGATCTACCCAGGCCTGCTTCGTTGAGCATCAAGATTCCTCGACGTAAGGACCGCGTATTCCTCATCCTCTGCGAGTGCTGCATGGCGAACCAACCCGATCCGGAAACCGTCGTAGTGGCGGCGGCTGAACGTCTCTATCGGAGCTACGAGAATCATTGCGCCAATCGAGACGAAGACGTGCTGTTCGAGCTACTAAACGCGATGCACAGCCTCGCCGACAAGCTCAACAAGCTTGGACGGCCCAACCTCAACTCCTCGCAAAACTTTCTTGCGCTCAGAGCCTTGCGCAATCTCTTCCATCACGAGGCCGAACTCCTTCACGATACACGCTCGATCCTTGCACTCGACGTTCCGCAAATCCTCACCGATCTCGGGCTGTTATGCTTGGTGCCCAAAACCTCGGTCGATCGGGCTCTCGAGCGCGTGCGGGACGATGTCGAGCGGACGGCGATCAAAGCAGTCCTGCACTGGTATGGGCCGGCGGTGAACATCGAGCCCGCAATCTTCAATGCGATGGTCGATGTCTACGAATTGCTCAGGGACAAGGGCGTCACACCCGACGGTGCCAGCTTCGCCCGCTTCGACAGCCAATATCGCTTCGAAACCGCTGAGGGCCACGACCACCGCGTAACGGGCGCTCTGTCGGCCCGAGCCGGAGATATCGAAGCCCTGTTTCGTTCACTGCTCGCGTCGCCCACTCGGTAGGAGCCGTGACCCGTTCGCACTACGAGCAGTCATGATTGGAGCATTGCCGGCGCTACAGTGGCTCGGGCGGCTAATTGCTCCGGACGGCTAATGCGAGACGACGGCACTTGTCAGGCAGTAGGCGCGGATGGTGTTTCGATTTCAGCGGTGATGGCGGGTTTCGGAAGGACGCCGTCGGGCCAGCCTTCCCGCGCCAGCGCGGCGTCGAACCGCGCACGCAAGGCCGAGAATGCGGGCTTGCCCTCGACGGACTCTGCGTAGCTCAGCAGGCCCTGGATGTGTCGCACCATGCCCCAGAGCGAGGCGAAATGGCGATGTTCCTTATGGCCGCGCAGGCCAAAGCGCTCGACGCCGCGGACATGGTCGGCAAGCTTTCGCCGATACGGGCTGTTCAGGCGCAATGCGGTGCCGTGCACCAACAGGCCAAGGACGATCTTGCGTGCGCCTGGGGGCGCTACCGAGATCTTCTTGCGATGCAGGGCATGACCGAACGCGGCGAAGAGTCGCTCGACCTCGAGGATAAGCTGACCAGCCCGCTTGCGATCGAACGCGGCGCCCGTCGAGAAGGCGATGTCGTCGGAATAGCGCGTATAGACCAGACCATAGCGGTCGGCGAGCGCCTGTAGCGCCGTATCGAGTCGGAGCGAGGCGAGGTTGGCGAGCATCGGGCTGGTCGGCGCGCCTTGCGGCAAATGGCCGAGAAAGCGTGTCCGGTAGGGTTTTATCGAATAGCGATCCGGCCGCTTGAGATACCATTTGTCGTCCAGCGAGGCGGCACCATGCGGTTGCCGGGTGCACAGCCGGGCGAGTTCGAGGCTCACCAGCGGCTGATAGCCCGCCGCCCGGAAGACGCGCCAGGCGGCACGCTCGGTGATGTTCTCGAAAAAGTCGTGGATATCGACCTTGATGAGCCACGCCGCACCGAGATGGCGTTCGGCGCATTTGGCCGGTGAGGAACTGGGCGCATAGGCGCAGGACGCATGATGCGCGGCGATATGGTTGAGGATATTCTTGGCGATCCAGCGCTGCAGCGCGAGCAACAGCGGTTCGGGCGCCGCGATCAGCCGGGTGCCGCCCTTGCGCTTGCCGATGCGGAACGGCTTGTACGGATCGGTATTGCGTTCGGCGATCTCACGCAGATAGGCATATTTGATCCCGGTCAGATGCGCGAGATGGGCGAGCGACAGGATCGCGGGCAGGTTGCGGCGCTCGACGGGGGCCGCCTGCTTCAAAGCCCGCTCGACGATCACGGGATCGACCGAGCGCCTCGCGCCTTCGCTGCGGTAGAGGTTGGGTGAGGCGGAGATCATCTACTCTGGCGCATCCGCGTGTCGATAGGGGAAGGGACAAGCCCCGGAGTCATAATGGAGGAGGAAGGTCCCTTTCCCTACCGGCGCGTCTGGCGGTTGCTTTTTCCGTAAGCGCGACGCGCTTTCCTTGCCGGTTGCCCGGCGCGGAGGCCGATCGACGATCGGCATGGCTAGAAGTCACCGCCCCACCCGTAACGACCGTGGATAATAGGGTTCATCCGACCCATGCAAGGGCGGAATCGCATCGCGCAGCGCAAGGCCTTTTGCATAGGCGAGCTCGCGCAGGCCCGCATCGCTCAGTCGAAGCGTCGATCCGACAAGGCCCCATTGCCGGCACGCCGCCAGAACGGCATTGGCCTCCGAAAAGGCCAGACCGGTCAGGCTCACGATCTGATTCACCCTTGCCGGCCGGCGCGCCAGCGCCGCCAACACGAGCAAGATCCGCGTGGTCTCGCTGCCTGCTGCGGCACGCCATTCTCCCTCGGCGAGCCGCTGCTGGTGCAGGCGCTGCAATGTCTCCTCGGCGCGCTGGTCCGGAGAGGCATCCCCGAACAGCGCGTCGAGGTCGCTCGGCACTGTCTGGTTCAGGAAGAACGAGCGCCAGGATCCCCGCCGGCGTCCGCGCTGCCAGAGGAGGGGCGGGAGATTGTTCGGCACCGAATGGAGGAAGGCCATCAGGCCGCGAGAGTCCTGATAGCCGTAGGGGCCGGCCTTGTCGGTCGGCACATAATATTTGCGGCACAACGCATCCACATCGGCGCGCTCCGAGGGTGTCCAAGGGCGCGTGACGAAGGTCGGGCACATGCGGTGGACATGCACGCGGTCCTTCCCGAAATACGTCTCGAGCCGGTCCCTTGCGCGTTCGGTCGCCGCGAAGACGACGACATGGATGCGGATCCATTTGAGGTTGAGCCAGCTGCGGATGGTCGGGTGCCGCCGGAAGGCACGATCGAAATCCAGGATGCGGTTGGCGGAGCCCGAGAAATCGTCGACGAACAGCACGGTTCGGCAGCGTGCTGCTCGCATGTTGCGGAGACTCGGCGCTCCGACGAACGGACCATCATTCGCGTCGGCGCGGCGCAGCCCGGTTGCGATATTGGCGATGAGCGCCTCGCTTCCGGGAAAGGAGGCGGCGTTGAGCAAGGCGGGCTTGGCGTCCCGCGTGCTCGTTGCGAAATAACTTTGTCCCGGCCCCAGCTCGCGTACCGGAACCAGAGCAATAGGTGTAGGCAGGGTTGCCGCCAAACTCTGAATCGTCCTCGTCAGATCCGTGCGAAGCCGATCCTGTCCGACGAGGTCAAGGCCGTCCAGCAACAGGCGTGCAGGAGCCTGCTCCTCCTCTGTGAAGTTGCCGAGCCAAGCTTGCCCGCGTTCCGTGTCGCTGGGATTCATGACTCTGTTTCGCGCGGACGCCTGCATTTTGTCTAGCGTCACCCATCAGACCAAGGTCCTTTAGGCATTTGTTGAGGTGGCGCCCTCGGTCGCGCGCGTGAATGAAGGACAGCTTAGCAGATGGTATTACTTGGGAACTGCCGGCTTGCCTGTGCCAGATCAGACATCCGGTGTTTACAGGGCCGATGTCCGCTTTGGGCTGGTGCCTGCCGCGAAGCCGCCAGACTACTCACCGCCCAGGTCGAGCGGATGCTCCGTGAATGAGGAAAAGTCGGTTCCGTGGAGCGGCGACGGAATGAGTCGATTGGGCGTGACTGCACAAGATCCGCAGCAAGGCCTCGACAATTGATCCTGCTTATCGCGCTGTGGGCGTACTGCTACGAGATGGCATCAGGGGTCGATCCTCGGAGGCCGGCAGGTTTGGAAATGATTGATGGCAGACATAACGAGCGGGTTAATTGGCCTGGTTGGCGTGATCCTCGGCGGGAGCATGAGCTCGCTGTCGAACTATTTCCTGGCTCGCGCTGAACGGAAGCGGTTCGCCCGCGAGCGCATCTGGGATTTGCGCAGGGAAGTCTATACGAAGATCATCGCGAAGATGGGCGAGATTGAGCGGGACGCCGAGGAAGACTACCTCAACTTTACCGACGAGCGAGGCGGCGATAACTACCAAGGCAGCAAGGCCCAAGATGCGTCCCTGAAAGCCATTGTCATCAGGGAGCACGAGCTCCGCGAAATGATCCTTCATAACAGGATCATCATCGGCAACGTGGTGGCTGAGTGGTACGCCACTATGATCAACGAGTTGGGCGAGCTCGAGACCAACCGTCCGGCCTACGAGCCCTATGAGTTTTCCAAGGCCTATCATGAAATTGTGGGCGAGCAGTTCCAGAAGGTCCTCACGCTCGCACAGCGTGAGTTGGCGGTCTCCGGATAGCGCAGCCCCTCGCAGCAAAATCGAGGCCGGGCGAAGGGCTTTGTGGTGCTCAAAGCTTCAGCGTCCAGCGCCGAGCAGCGCCCGCCAGCCTCCCGCCGCCATCGCCCGGGCCTCGGCCGCGCGCCGGCGCACGCGCGACATCAGGAAGTCGGACCGTCCCTTCCATTCGGAGCGGACCACGCCCTCGCCGTAGAGCGCAACGGCCATCTCGCGGTACGATGCGCCTGCCGCGATCGCATCCCCGACGCGCAGTGTCTCCAGTCGCCGCGGCAGGCCTGGCTCGGTCGGATAGAGCAATCGCGCGAAGCGGCCGGTTCGCCACAGGCCCAGCATGCGCCGCAGAGTCAGCACCGGTGCGTCGACGCGGGTCAGCCCCGATAGCAGATAGTCGAGCCGGGCCGGTCCTTCCTCGACCAGAGTGCCTTCGACGACGTCGATCCGGATGCGGTGCCAGCCGTCGGACAGAGCGACATGCTCGCGGTCGCCGCCGCGCACGATCGTCGCCCAGCGCGCCAGGCGGGCCAGGTCGATCGCCTCGGGATCCGAGCCATCGGCCGGCACGGCGCGGACCTGCAGCACGAAGGGGTCGAGGTCCGCGTGCCACAACAGGCGCGCCTCGGGCGCGGACCGGCCGGCGTCCTCAGCGAAAGCATAGGCCGAAAGCCCGGGCGTCCGCCTCCATCTCGAGATGCGGCGCCGTCCCGACACCGATGCGCCGCAGCCGCCCGCTGATCGCCGCATAGGCGGGATCGCGGCGCAGCCACTCCCAAGCGAGCCCGGCGCGGTCGATTCCAGCCAGCGCGCGGTAGGGCGCGCTGTCCCGCCAGTCGGGACGGCCGTCAGGCGCCGGCCCCATCGCCGGCATACCGGGGCAATGGCCTTGTGCCCAAGCGACTTAGCTGCAGCTTCTGCCACGCGAATTTGCCCTCCCGGCCGGATCGGACTAAACCCGACCGCCTATCGATCCGACCGCGGCGACGACGGGAAAGCGCCTGACGCGGACAGGGCAGGTGTCGGTCACGGACGCAGCGGCTTGGGGCGCGTCCTTCATCGGTATGGCGTTGCCCATGGTACTCGCGACAGCACAACAATTCGCCACCGCGGCCGAAACCGCGGTAAATATCGCCGAACTCGGCGCCCATGTGGATGCGATCACGCGCGAGATGGGCTTCCGCTATTTCGCGCTGGCGCATCATGTCGACATCGCGCGGGCGCCGCAGCCGGCGATCCGCATCCACAACTACCCGGCCGAATGGGAGGCGTTCTTCGATGCCGAGGGGCTTGGCCGCTCGGATCCGGTGCACCGGGCCAGCCACCTGCGCAATCTCGGCTTTCCCTGGGCGATGCTGCACCAGCTGATTGACCTGACCAGACGGGACCGGGAAATCATCGCGCGATCGAGGCGCGCGGGAATCGCCGACGGCTATACGGTGCCCGCGCACATCCCGGGCGAGTCGGAGGGCTCGTGCTCCTTCGCGACCGCTCATGGGAAAAGCTACCGCGTGGAATGGCTGCCGCTCGCGCAGTTCGTCGGCACCGCGGCGTTCGAGGCGGCGCGGCGCCTGTCCGGCGTACGCCGGATCGATCTCGATCGGCCGCGGCTCAGCGACCGCCAGCGCGACTGCATCTACTGGGCGGCGCGCGGCAAGTCGGACTGGGCGATCTCGCAGATCCTCGGCATCGGACATGAGACGGCGATCCAGTACATGAAGGAGGCGCGGGGCCGGTATGGGGTCGCCAACCGGACCCAGCTCGCGATCCACGCCCTCTATGACGGGGCGCTTACCTTCACCGATGCGCTGTGGCGTTGAAACTCCCCATTTCTGGGGAATGGCCAGCGCCGGCCACCGGGCACAGCATCGGGCCTCCAAGACCAGGGGAGCCCGGCCATGCTGTTCACCCACGACGACGAGAGCGCCGCCAGCGACGCGGTGATGCGCGCGATGTTCGAAGCCCGGAAGCGCGTCTTCGTCGACCTGCTCGGCTGGGATCTGCCGGTCCTCGCCGGCCGCTACGAGATCGATCAGTATGACGGCCCCCATGCGCGCTACCTGATCCTCGCCGACACCGACCAGAACCACCTGGCGTCGGCCCGGCTGCTGGCGACGAGCCGGCCGCATATCCTCGGCGACCTGTTCGCCGGCCTGTGCGACGCACCGCCGCCCACCGGCCCGAGCACCTGGGAAATCACCCGATTCTGCCTCGACCGGAACTTGCGCGCGACAGAGCGCCGGCGCTGGCGTGACGCGCTGGTCAGGGCGCTCGCGCATTACGCGCTTGAACACGGGATCACGACCTATACCGGCGTCGCCGAGCAGGGATGGCTCGACCAGGTCCTCCAGTTCGGCTGGCACGCCGAGCTGCTCGGCCGGCCGCGCACTATCGACCAAATGACGCTCGGCGCGCTCCGCATCGAGATCACCCCCGAGACCCCGGCACTCCTCGCGGCCAACGGCATCCATGCTCCGACCGAGCTCGAGCAGGAGGCAGCGTAATGGCGACCCAGCTCCAGCCCGTTGCACATGCGGCCCCCGATGTGACGCGGCGACTGTTCGATCAGGGCTATTGCATCCTGCCCAACGCCCTGCCGAGCACGACGATCAAGGCGCTCGACGAGGACCTGGCGCAGGCCTTCGCCGAAACGCCGTTCTGCCAGGGCGGTTTCTATGGCGAGCGCACCAAGCGCTTCGGGCGGCTGCTCGCCCGCAGCCCCCATGCCGCAGAACTGGTCATGCACCCCGAGATCCTCGGCATCGCCGAGCAGGTCCTCGCCCCCGGGTGCGATTGCATCCAGCTCAACCTGACGCAGGCGATCGCGCTGCACCCCGGCGCGTTGCCGCAGCTGCCGCACCGCGACCAGGACATGTGGCGGGGACCCATCGGCACCATCGAGTATCTCGTCAACGTGATGTGGCCGTTCACGCCCTATCGCAAGCTGAACGGCACCACGCTGCTCTGGCCCGACAGCCACGGCGCCAGGGCGCTCGAGCCGAACCCCGACACCGCGCCGATCGCGATCGAGCTCGATCCCGGCGACGCGCTCGTCTTCCTCGGATCGACGCTGCACGGCGCGGGCGGCAACCGCAGCTTCGCCACGCGCCGCGGCGCAATCATCAGCTACTGCCTGGGCTGGCTCAAGCCCTATGAGAACCAGTGGCTCGCCTATCCGCCCGACGTCGCGCGCCACTTCCCGCTCGACCTCGCGGCGCTGGTCGGCTACTGCCAGCACCGGCCCAACCTCGGCAACTACGAGGGCCAGTGCCCCTCGATCCTGCTCCAAGGCGCACCGATCAACCCGATCGGCGCGGTCGACGCGCTGCGCCCGGACCAGCAGGCGCTGATCGCCGCGCATGTCGCCGGGCAGCGCGCCGGAGGATAAGCCATGAGTCCCGGCGCCACCTTCGAGCGGGTCTACATCGAGCTCAAGCGCATGCTGGCCGAGGGCGAACTACCGCCCGGTACCCCGATCGAGCCCGCCCTGATCGGCAAGCAGATCGCTTCGAGCATCACCCCCATTCGCGATGCACTGCATCGTCTCACCGGCGAACGGCTGGTTGAAGCACCAAACCACAATGGGTTTCGCGTGCCACTCCTGACAGAAGCGGCGCTCCGTGACTTATACGCATGGAACACCCAGCTGGTTGGCCTTGCTGCTCGTCATATCCTTGCACCCGTAGAAGCCGGTGCCGGAGTCGCATCAGACGAGAGTGCAGGCACGGCGACCGCGAGGCTGTTCGCCGGGATCGCGCGCGGCGGGGGGAGCGCGGAGCACGCGCGGGCTATTGAACAGCTCAATGACCGCTTGGCGCCGTTTCGGCGGATCGAAGGCCAGGTTCTGGACGGACTCGCCGAGGAGCATCAAGCTCTCGCACTGTGTCTCTCGAGGGGCGAACGCGCGCCTCTTCTCAAGCTGCTCGACCGTTATCGCCGGCGTAGGCTTTCGGTTACACCAAGGCTCCTCGCCGCTGTTTTGGCCTAGGCAGCAACAAGGGAAGGTCGCTGGCGTCCGATAGTGACGACGGCGGCTCTTCGTTCCAATCCTGGCTGGCCGCGATGGCTAATGTCGAGTTGCCGGCGGAGCTGGAGCCAAACTCACTCTTTCGCTCGTTCCATTTATGTTCTAGTCTTTTCCCGCGGCCTGCTCGGGCTTCGATCCAGCCGGGCGTGCACTTGCCACAGGGACCCACCGTGTACAACGATCAGCTATTCGAGCAGCAACGAGCCTGGGCGGAGGGCGCCCTTACCACGGCGCGTAACATCCTTCCCGAGATGTCGCCCGTGGCCACGTTCGCGGAGTGGGGACCTGTACAGCGGCAGACTCTTTCGTGGATGCTATCGGCCAGCGCCCGTACCTCCGAGAGCGCCTTGCTGTTGTGCGCCTGGGGCCAGCTCTGGGACGCTGAGGTCCTAGTGAGGTCGGTGCTCGAGGGAACCCTCAAGTTCGCCTACATGCTGCAAGCCCGCGAGACCTTCGAGGAACGGCATAGGGAATATACGGAAGACCTGTTCGATATATCCCGCTTGAAGGATCACCGCAAAGCGCTCGACCTTCTGGATTCGGTCAGGGATCCCGATGGTGACGAATGGCGGCCGATAAGAGACCTCCTGCTATCCGAAGAGGAAGTAGCGGAGATATCGGGTCGCCTCGACAAGGCAGCGCGACGGGCACTCGAAACGCGGTGGGGATTCACGGGCCTTGTCGGGTCGCTGTCTCGCTCCGGCGATCCCTATTTTCGTGGCCTTGGCGCGCTCGCGCACAGCTACTCGCTGGCGAGCCATATCCAGCATGCGGACAAGCACGGCACATCAATTCCTCTCGACCGCGACCTGCGATCGGCTGAGCGTCGCGATACCATGCACCTGACCCATGAGGGCCGCCTGTTGTCCGACGTCCTGCACTTCCTGTTCGTGCGCCTCGCGGTCGGGTATCGGTTCGTAGGGGCAGATTCAGCCCGGCTGGTCACGATCAAAGCGCGGATAGACGAGGCTTGCGAACCGTTCCGGCAGGCAACAGAGAATTGGTATTCGATCGAATTTGGCGAAGTTGGACAGCAGAGTCGTCCCGGCTCCGCTTCGCCATGATGCGTGGCGGCAAGGAGGGGGCGGCAGAGCTGCGCATCCTCCCAAATCGAAGCATGAAGAGCATGGCGGCACAGGTTGATCGTTGCTATGCCCGGCCCGGGAGGGCGGGCCGGGACGGCTACAACCAAGGCTACCAGCTACCTTTCCGCAGGCGTGCGAGCAGGCCTGGGGATTAAGCGTGAGTGGAGTCGAATGCAGGCACGTAGGTTTGTCGACTTGTTCGCTGGATGTGGAGGGTTGTCGCTTGGCCTTTCACTGGCGGGCATGCGCGGCGTCTTTTCGATCGAACGTGACGACATGGCATTCGAGACGTTTTCCTCGAACTTCGTCGCAGAAACTGCGCCTGACGCGTATCGGTTCGAATGGCCGGGCTGGCTGGAGCAGCGAGCCTGGGGCATCGACGAGCTACTTGACGGGCACAAGGAGAGTCTCGTGCAGCTTCGAGGCAAGGTAGGCGTCCTTGCCGGAGGACCGCCGTGCCAGGGCTTCAGCTTTGCTGGACGGAGGGTCGAGGATGATCCGCGAAACCTCCTGTTCGAGAAGTACGTGGAGGTCGTGGAAGCGATCCAGCCAGACGCGCTCATCCTGGAGAACGTCCCAGGGATGCGCGTCGCGCACAAACCCAGCAATGTCGTCGATCTGCCTGGGGTGCCTACGGCGCGCCGTCAGTCATTCTACGAGAAACTTGTCGCGAAGCTCCAGAAGGCTGGCTACGAGGTGGAGGCTAGGCTGATCGACGCTTCGCAGTTCGGCGTCCCACAACGACGGTCCCGCTTGATCGCGATCGGCATCCGCAAGGATCTGGTCAAATGGCTCGACAATGGCGTGGACCGTTTGTTCGAACTTCTAGAGGAGGCCCGCGTCCAGCAGCTAAAGGACCTTGACCTTGGCGCGCAGGTGTCGGCCGACGAGGCCATATCCGACCTTGCGATTGCGGGCCGACCGCTAGTCGAATGCATCGATCCAGACTCTCGTGGAGGGTTTCTTGAAGCGACGCGTGGCGAGGCGACATCCACATACCAGCGCCTCATGCGTTCGGGCGCGGAAGCCGCGCCAAATAGCATGCGGCTTGCGCGCCATCGGGACGATGTTCGAGAGCGCTTCGCGCGGATCCTAGCGGAATGTAGGCGTGGGGTTCGGATGGATGACGCCGCTCGCAAGGGATACGGCCTCAAGAAGCATCGCATCTACCCCATGTCGCCCAGCGACCCAGCACCCACCATCACCACGCTACCGGACGACGTCTTGCACTATTCCGAGCCAAGGATCCTTACCGTGCGAGAGAGTGCCAGGCTCCAGTCTTTTCCTGATTGGTTCCAGTTCAGGGGCAAGTTCACCACGGGGGGAGACCGTCGGACCAAGGAATGTCCACGCTATACGCAAGTGGGCAATGCGGTGCCTCCCTATCTCGCCAGAGCGATCGGCGTTGCCGTGGGGAAGGCGCTCGAAGAGATCCAAGTTACCCGTCAAGTCTTCGGGCCAACGGGGAAGCGCGCTGCGGGCGGGGCTAGGTAGTGACGGCGGTGAGCATCGCCCCCTTCCCGGGGCAATTGCTGAGCTGGGCAGGCAATCGCTCAGGTGGTGTGCGAAGGCTCTTCGACGAGAATAGTGGTCGCCCGGGTGGGGCAGCATTCTTCCGGACAAACCTTCTCGAAAGACTCGAGCAATGGTCTCGCGCCATCGGAGAAGGTGTGTCGGGTACGCCGCGCATCCTCATGCTTGTCGGGGGGCCTGGAAACGGCAAGACCGAGGCGATCGAGCGGACGATGGAGTGGCTCGACATCGACCTGGGGTGTGATGGACAGCTTCTGGCACGGCTTGCGGCTGAGTTCAGGCCAGCCGAGGGGAAGGTTCCTCGCATGGTTGAGATTGACGCCGGGGCTATTTGCGCCAGTCGACACGGCGCGCTCCACCTCTCTGTCGTGCAGGACGCCTCGGTAGTCGCCGGGTCGGCCGGTCGCACGGCAGCGGACCTGCTGCTGGGCGAATTACGTAACGCCGCCGCGGCTGGAGAAGGTGGTATCTATCTTTGCTGTGTTAACCGAGGCGTGCTCGACGATGCGCTGATCGCCGCCGCCGAGGCGAACCTTAGCGAGGAGCGGCGACTCCTGGAGACGGTAACCCGATCGGTTAGCCTACTACCGGATGCGCCCTCATGTTGGCCGCTCGAGGGTTACCCGGGCATAGCGATCTGGCCGATGGACATGGAGTCCCTCCTAGCTACCACGACCGCCGGCGACGCTCCGCCCGCGATGCAGATTGTACGTCACGCCATCGACGAAGCGATGTGGCCACCGTCTGGTACCTGCGACGCAGGAGCACGATGCCCGTTTTGCACGAGCCGCGAGCATCTCTCGCACGCTCGTGAGGAGGGTGCCCTCCTAACGATGTTGCGATGGTTCGAGCTCGGCAGTGGCAAGCGTTGGAGCTTCCGCGACCTATTCTCGTTGCTCTCCTATCTACTCGCCGGTCATCGAGAGGATGCTTCCTCAGCAGAATTGTCGCCTTGCGAGTGGGCGGCGAGGCTAGTGGTCGCCGACGAGCAAGCGGTACGAAACGACAGGCCGAGCCGGGCGACCTCCTCAGCAATCTTCCAGCTCGTTGCCGCGCAGTACCAGCACGCGTTATTCCATCAATGGGACCGGGACGCCGGACCAGCGTTGCTACGAGACCTCAAGGAACTTGGCCTGCAGGACAACAACACGGCCATGGGCCTCCACTATTTTCTTGCATCAAGGCGATCACCCTATCTTCCCGCTATGATTGAGGGCGCTGTCGACGGGATATCGGCGATGCTGGACCCGGCGCTTGCAAGTCCAGACACCGAGGTCGAGGTCAGCCGGGCGACCAGCTATGTCTTGCGTGACATTGACTTGCTCTTCAGCAGGTCGGTTGGTGAGGGCCTCCAGCATGTGCGTAGGTCGCGTATCCTGTCGTCGCTTGAGGTCGAACTGCTGGGCCGGCTCGGCGAACTGGACAGCTATCTTTCTCGCCAGGATGTCAGGAGGAAGCGTCCGGCCACCGCGACGCGTGTCCAACGACTGGTGCGTGACTTTGCATGCCGGTTGACCCGGAGAAGTATCGGCGCCCGCACGGCGACCGTGCTCGACGCGCCGGTGCTGGCCAACTTCCAAGACGTTGTCGACGACGTCGGCGATGACGGAATCGACGAGGTTGCCAGGGAAATTGAGAACCTGCTGAACAAGGATCAGTATTTCGAGGTTTCCCTCACAACGACCTTTGGGCAGCCTTTGCCGCCCGCCAATGGGCAGGCGACGCTCGTCGTGCAGCGAAGGGACGTGCAGCCGGCGCAAGCGAGCGCCGAAGGCCGACCGGCAGCGCCGCTTCGCTTCCTTGAGGTCGGCGAGGGCAGCTCGGCGCAGGCCGTCGCCCTAACCTATGACCTGTTCAAGGCCGTCCGCGAGATCAAGCGTGGCATGTCGGTTGCCTCCCTGCCACGCTCCGTCCTCGCCTTGCTTGACACTACAAGTGCGAGGCTGGCGGGACCCATCGTGCGCGACGAGGCGGCGCTACGCCGCGCTCTCATCCGGCTTGGCAACGGGACGGCGGTGCAGGAGCGCAGGGGGGCGTTCGCGGTCGCGGACCAGGAGTCGCGGCGATGACACTCGCCAACTTTAAGGAAGCGCCGTGGAGCAACTCCCACGATAGTTATGGCAAGGGTTCGCTGGCGATGTCGCCCGTGCCGGAGTACGCGACCTCGGAAGTCGTCTTGGCATCGCTCTATCGCGTGATTGGACTTTCTGGATCAAGCGAGCGCTCGGTGCCTAGCCAGGGCAACAAGCTTCAGGCTGCAATCCGAAAGGCCAGGGAAAAGACTTCTCCGAGGACGCGGGGAACTCTTGACGCTGATGCGTTTGACTCGCTCCTTGGGTCAGTCCTGGAAAGCCCCAAGAGGTCCAACCAGTCGGCCAAGCGCTTCCTGCAGGTTATGCCACTGGTGCCCCAGGTTGCGCTCTTCTCCGGTGCTCCGAGGCTCGCTGGAAGCCCGTGGAGTCCAGGCTCACTCGTGCGCCGCATGATCTGGCTGGGTTCCCGAGACGCCGAGGCCGCCTCGCAGACATGGCGTAGGCTCTTTGATGCGCTCACGGTGGGCGAGGACGACGACGTTTTTGCGAGATTCCTTCAAGCTGAGGTCAAGGCATGGCTTCCCGAAGAGGAATGGGCTTTCGCGCCAGCCGACGCAACCGCGCTCCCTACACCCCCTGAACCCGGCGAGGGGGCCTTCCCGGCGCGCCAGTTTGTGCTGGATCTGGAATCAATAATTGCGGCGAAGCCGATGCTGACACGAAGGCAATGGACGAGCCTGCTTGAGGCAGTCTTGCGCTTGGGAACGGTCTCGCATGTTACATGGCTCTGCGAACTCCATGCCCGCATCTGGCAATGCATCTCGGAAGCACTCGGTGGCGCCGGACCGGCCTCGGCGAACGATGCAAGCGAGCGCATGTTTCCCCGTGAGTTCGCATTCCTGCCGCTTTCGAACAAGCCAATCCCAGGGATCCGGGACAGTATCTCGCGGTACCTATCTGCGAGGATCGGGATCAACGCAGTATTATGGTCACTCAAGGGTGCTGGGGTCGATCCGGGACAGCCATTTACTTCACCGGACTCACTCGCGACGTTGTGTGGGGAAGTGCGTTCGCATCTATCTGGCACGCGAGCGAGCTCGGTCCGCGCTCTCATAGACGAGCTGCTGGATCGAGAAACGCGCACGCTTCTTTGCAAGAAGGGCACGGGCTCGAACATCTTCGAGTTCGTCACCTACAGCCTCCAACAACGCCAGACAGCCAATCCCAGGCTCCGTGGCTATGATCAGGGTTATATCTTAAGGAAGAGCGGGTCGCATTCGAGCAGCCCCTGGATTGTGTCGCTGGGGCCGGTCGCCGTCATCGCGCTTGTGCACTGCTCCCTGGCAGGCGTCGCGGGGCCTCGCTCAGTCCACCGGCTTGCACAGCACCTCGCCCAATATGGCGTAGCCATGGATCATCGAGACATCCCCCAGAACGAGCTGGGGCACCAGCTCAGGCTACTCGGCCTTGTGCTCGACAGCCCTGATGCGGAGAGCGGTATGCTACTCGTACCGCCGTTTCGCCGTCCTCAGCTAGAGAGGAGCGGCGCGTGAACAAGCTTGCCCTTGCTATTGCAGACGAGATCCGGGCGCAGCTGGCCTCGCCCGGGGCAACGGGTGGCGCTGAGCTCCGGCTTCTTTTCCTTGGCCCGCCCCACGAGATCATGTCGGAGGTCTTCGCCGAGCTTGATCGTGGCCAGCGTGATGGTGCGGGCGACGGCATCCCTTTCCTCTTGCAGGTGTCCCGCGAGACGCTCGGGGGCGCTAACCCGGAGATCGGGGCTTCGGGCTGGTGCGACGAGGATCACTTGCTCGACCTGCGCAATCATCACAAGGAATCGAGCTATGTCGCGCTCATTCCCCCGGGCGAGCATAGCATCCTGTCCGTGTCCTCCACGACGGATAAGTTCGGCGTGGCCGAGGCGAGCAACGGGGGAAACGCAACCTTCGAGCGTTGGTGGGAAGATTCGTTCGTCCAACGCTTAGTGGCCCTTGGCCTGTCCGCGGCAGGACTGTTGGACGCGGAACACGAAGACGGGCGACAGCTCGTCGAAGCAGCGGCGAGCGCCGCCGACGAGGTTGTCCAGGGTCCGGCCGGCAGGCAAGGTGCGTGGCGGGTACTCTCGCGACTGTTCTCCATCGATCCTGCGCTCGGCCTGGCGCCAGGGACGGCCGTGAGCCTCGCTTGCGGCGTCCCGCCGCGGCGGAATGGCTCGCTCGGTGCAAAGGATCAGCTGGCGACGCTCAAGGCGATCGCAGAGGCCATGGGCGACGGCTTCCGCAGCGGTGTAGACCGTCTTTCAGAAGGTGCCAGTGACGACGACCAGACGTCACTCGAGGGCTTTCTCGGAAACATCAAGGCCACATGCCAGGTTCCGACCTCCTTCGAGCGCTCGACCGCCGCCTTCTACCGGCCTCCCGGCGATCTGGCCGTGGCTGCGGCTCCGGCATGGTGGCTGGCGCTCGATGTTGAGAAATGGACCGAACTGCTGGCCGAGGAGCCGGCGGTGGCTGGCGACATTTTGATGACCTGCGAGAACGAGCTGCTGGCGCTCGGCAAGGTCATGCCCGCGATCGTGGCAGGTCCGGTGCAATTAGGCTTCGAGACGAAGGGGGCGGATCCCACTGGCGCCCTTATCGAGGTGACGAGGACGCCGGCAGCAGGTGCGGGAGAAATCGGCCAGGTTCGCGCCGATAGTGGCGAGGTGCTTGAGGACCCCGTGCCTCCGGCGCACAAGTCGCCGCTCAGCTACAAGGCGACCGCCACGGGCTTCAGGAAAGGCTCGATGAAGGTGGTCTCGCTCGCCACTTGGCAGCCTGGAATCCTAGTCGCCTGCCGAGGTGCGCGGAAGTTCTCGCACCCCCGCAAGCCCGCCCGGTCGGCGGGGCGGGGAGCCGCCGACTGGGAGACGAGCCTAAGCCTGCCTGGGCCCGGGCACTACGAGCTTCTGGTTCTGGTTTCGCCTGGCATCGCCCTTGAGGCTTCCGCGGTCCTTTCGTCCGAGCAAGTAGACGGCAATCGTGGCACGACGATGCCGGTTGTGGTGCGGGCTTCCGACGGCACCGTGTCCCGCATCGAGCTCGAGGTGGAGGGCAACTGCCAAGTAGACATTGCCTTCTCACGCGAGGGCCGCAACGGTGTTGCCTCCCGCGAGACATGCCGTGCCCACCTTACCTGCGAGGATGTTCCCGAGGTTGGGTGCAAGAGCGAGTTCGAGAGGCTGATCAAGGCCAACCGGCGGCGATTGGAGGCGTTTGACGCGAAGGCGGTGATCCCGGTCAACCGCGCGGTGCGATCGACGATGCTGCAGGACTGGCTACTAGCCGCCGAGACTGCGCATGTATCCTATCAGCCGATAGTCCTTGCAGAGGACTATGCCGACCACTGGGCGCCACCGGTCTGGGCCGGCGCAACGGGGCCGATCATGTCATCCGGCGCCTTTATCCAGGATCCCCGCCCTTCCCCAAGCGAATTTGCCCCGCCCGCCGAGTTCCTGGCAGCTCGAGAACAGATAGCAGCCCGAATTCGGGGAGACGGTGACCAGTCCGGAGTTTTCGAAACGGCACGGCTGGGCGAGTGGGCCGCGCGCGACGACGAGTTCGGCAATTTAGTCGAGCAGTACATCGATGCCTATGGAGCTTGGCTCGCCGCCGACCCGGAAGTGGCGTGCTGGTGTGACGTGGTCGCGATTGCGTCGCTAGACGCGGCTGGGCGTAGCTTGGCGCGTGAGCCAGTGGCAATCATGTTGTCCCCCCTGCATCCGTTGCGGGTCGGCTGGCACGTTGCGGCGCAGCGGGTACTGGTGGAGGCGGACGAGGCTGGCAAGCCGTGCCCAGGTGCTAGTGTGCTTGACCCGGACTGCATCCCGGACATCCTCACCATGTACATTAGGTCGCCGTCCGGTAGCGATCGGGTCGACTACCTAGCCGTCGAAAATGGCACGGACTACTGGTCCGTCTTGTGGAACGGAAAGGAGCTGGCAAAGCTCCCCGCGCGTTCGCTCGCCGCTCCATTCGGCGAGGAATTCGGAATCAGTGTGGGCGGCATCTCGGTTGGCTTCAGCGCGGCTCAGGTCGTGCGTGCCCTCGACGACGTGAGCGACTTGCTAGCTGCAAAGCCGGTCGTCGGGGTCGCTATCTCAAGTGCCGGTGGGACAACCGATGCGTGTAACCAGGGCCTTGTCGAATGGTGCACCAGCAGGTTCCAGGAAGATGCGCGCCGGCCGCGATCACGCGCAGTTGGGCCGCGATTTGTCGAAGTCTATGACGAGCGGAAGCCCGAGGCTCGGCCGGACGACGCGACTATTGCTAACCTGTCCGAGGATACCCGAAACAGCGTGCGTTGGTTCTCGCGGCAGCCGGCTGGCGTTACCCCCGACCTTGGGATCATCGCCCAGCTGGATATGTCTGAACCACGATCGGAACGAGTCGAAGGACGTACGCCGCTCGGCGCCGGGGCGCTCATCCGGCATCGGGTTCGCCGCCAACTCGGGACCTTCCTGACCGAATCGCGCCAGGGAAATCCGCGGGCGCCAACCGGGGAGGTCCTCGATGACAAGGTCGCGGCGCTAACTTCCTCGATCGAGAACCTCGGCAGCACTCGGTGCGGGCTGCAGTTCGCGCCGAACGTCCACGAGGTCCGCCACATGCTGCGAGATCGCAAGACGGACTTCGTCGCCGTTTCCTCGTCCGCGATCGACCCAGCTTGCTTTCTTGGGGGGTGGCTTGAGGGAGCCTATCTCTGGGACTTCGACCTACCGTCCTACTCGCACCGCGCAGGTGATACGAACGGCTACTACTTGCTGTCGCAAGTCACCGACGCTGACCGTGTAGCCCTAAGCAAGGCGCTTGCTCGTCTTCCAGGTTGCGACGGAATCGCCGACGAGAGGGTGCAGGACGTCCTTCTCGAGGTCGCCAGGCGTGGTATCCCGACCATCAAGGGTCTTGCCGGAGACGACAGTGGGGCGACCGGCGATCTCGGGATATTTGTGGGTGTCAGGCTCCTTCAGGACCGGTTTCGCAATACCCCCGGTGCTGGGGATGGTATCCTCGAGGTCATAGCCGGGGCTGCCGATGATGCCACGATAGCGATCATCGTCCCGGTCGATCCCTTTCGGGGCTACATCGCCGATCTTCGCAAGACCCTTGGCCAGGACAAGGGCGACTTCGCCCAGCTCCGCCCCGATCTCATGGTCATCGGCATGTCGCTTTCCGGGGATGGTGTCCGTGTAAAGGTCACTCCCGTCGAGGTTAAGTGTCGTCCGACTTCGCGCTTCAGCACCGGCGAGGCCGTGGAAGCGCTCGGCCAGGCGCGCGCGCTATCAACCCTGCTCGAAGCGATGCAGCCCGGAGACGGACAGCCGCGGCTATGGTCCCTTGCATTCCAGCACCTCCTGCTTTCGATCATCGGTTTCGGCATGCGGGTGTATAGCCAGCAAGAGGATGCCCACGGTCGCTCGTCGCTCTGGTCCGACTTCCACGAGCGCGTGGCACAGGCGATCCTTGGAGGCGCGGATTGCGTGGAAGTCGATCCCCGGGGTCGCCTCATCATCGTCGATGACAGTCCGTCGAGTATGCAGCGTGATCATGACGGCGACGGTTTCGACGAGACGATCGTGATAGGGCGTGACGATGCCGGCAGCATTGTTGCTGGCGATCCAAGCTCCATCTACACGATGGTCCGGCAGCGGCTGGGCGACTGGGAATTGCTGCCTCGGCGCGACGGGGCGTTGGCCGAGGAAGCCGGGGCGCCTTCGCCGGAGACTCCTCCCACTCCTACTCCTGATCTTCCTCCCTCCGAACCAGTTGCTGTGCCGCTGGACGCCGCAGGCGTTGTACCTGAGCAGTCGCCCGCGCCGACCGAACCAGGGGACGCTGCGCAACCCGGCCCAGATGGCAAAGCCGGCCAATCGGCCGGGGTCATTTTGCAGATCGGGACGACGATAGACGGCTTCCGGCCACGACAGCTCCAGCTGAACATTTCCGACACGCGCCTGAACCAGTTGAATATGGGCGTGGTCGGGGACCTCGGCACAGGCAAGACGCAACTGCTGAAGTCGCTCATAACGCAGATAGCGTCGGCGACCGATGCCAACCGCGGGATCAAGCCGCGTTTCCTAATCTTCGACTACAAGCGTGACTATAGCAGCGACGACTTTGTCGCAGCCACTGGCGCGCGCGTAATCAGGCCTCATCGCCTGCCGCTCAACCTGTTCGATACCAGGACGATCGGCGACGTCCCGATGCCGTGGCTGGATCGCTTCCGGTTCTTCGCCGACGTCCTCGGCAAGATCTATCCCGGCATCGGACCAGTACAGCGGGACAAGCTGAAACGTGCGGTGAAGGAAGCATATGAAGGTGCCCCCGCTGGTACGGCGCCGACCCTCCGGGATGTGCACGCGTCGTACTCCGCGATCCTCGATGGAAAGTCCGACTCGCCGATGGCGATCATCGACGACCTCATGGACATGGAGATATTCGAGCCGGACCAGGCACGCACTGTTCCCTTCGATGAGTTTCTCGACGGTGTCGTCGTCATCGCCTTGGATGCGCTCGGGCAGGACGACCACAGCAAGAACATGCTCGTCGCGGTTATGCTCAACATGTTCTACGAGAATATGCTTCGCACGCCGAAACGGCCGTTCCTAGGCGACTCTCCCCAGCTGCGCGCGATCGACTCCTACCTACTGGTGGACGAGGCGGATAATATCATGCGGTACGAGTTCGACGTGCTTCGGAAGCTTCTGCTGCAGGGGCGTGAGTTTGGCACGGGGATCATCCTCGCCTCGCAATACCTGCGGCACTTCAAGGCTGGGGGCACCGATTATCGAGAACCCCTGCTTACCTGGTTCGTCCACAAGGTCCCGAACGTAACTGCCAGCGAGCTAGGCGCACTGGGGCTGGCGGCCTCGGCCGCCGAGATGGCGGAGCGGGTGAAATCGCTTGGCAACCACCAGTGCCTCTACAAGTCGTTCGATTCCCCGGGAGACTTCGTACGGGGGTATCCGTTCTTCGAGCTGGTACGAGACAAGGGCGACAGGGCTAGCTAGGCAGCGACGATGCCGGACTTCCTGACACCTGAGGAACGGTCACGGCGCATGTCGAGGATCCGCTCGTCAAACACCGCTCCCGAAGTAGCGCTGCGGCAAGCGTTGCACGCTGCCGGTCTCAGGTTCCGGCTTCATCGCAAGGACCTGCCTGGCAAGCCCGACATCGTCCTCCCTCGCCACAAGGCGGTCATTCTCGTGCACGGGTGCTTCTGGCACCGGCATAAGGACTGTAGCATTGCGACGACCCCCAAGAGCAACACAGCCTTCTGGACAGATAAGTTTGACCGCAACGTAGCCAGGGATCTTCGCGTCCGGGACCAGCTCAAGGCGCTCGGCTGGAAGGTGTTCGTTGCATGGGAGTGTGAGCTAGGATCGCGCCGCAAGGCACACGACACCGCCGTAAAGATCGCCGGCGAACTCGGTCTGATCGGAAAGGTTGCCGAATATTAGCGCGGTGGCGAAACAGGCTGCCCCAGAGTGCCTACCTGCCCCTCTGCGAGAGAGGAGCGCGAGGATAAAGATCATGAATAGGCCAACTCGACACTGTTGTGGAGCAATCCACAAGCCGCTCGAAAACCGTATCACGGGACGAATGGTTCGCCGCTGGCATAGCGTCGACTTGTCGCTGACCTGGCGCAAAAATGGCAACTTGAGGCGAACGTCGTGACCACGAGATCAGCCCGCAGCTTGCCGGCAAGGGATGCCGACCATCGTTGTTCCATCAATTGGCCTCTCCGCTTGGGGACGCTAGCCTGACCGCGGGACGCCGGGGGGATGGAATGCCGGATGTATTGCGTGAATTCTTCGACTGCCTGAACCAAGAGGAGCGGCAGTTGGCCGCCGAGGTGGCGACCGACCGGCTCGGCATGGTTTTACGAATCGCGGTAAACGAACTCGACCTCGACCATGAAAACGTTGCCGCACCCGGTCTCCCCGAGCGCCGGGACCGCGAGCGCTCCTACCTGATGCGCATCGGTGCTTTGCGCGTAATCGCGCTGGCGCTGCAGGCGCACGAGCGGTTCGACGCTCCGACACTGACGTTCCAAAGAGATCTGGAATATTCGATCCCTGTACTCGGGCTCATTCAGCGGGCGGCAACGATCGAGCATGGGCGGCGCGTCGCGCAGAGCATCACGGCGAAGGGAGCTGCTATCGGGCGCTTGGCGGACCGCTTCCGGATTGTCCTTCCGGAACGCGTTGCCGACCTCGAGCTTCACGAGCGGGAGCTCGATCGATTCTATCGCGGACATGAGCAAAGCCGGTTTGCGGATCTATACGACACCGTGATCGGAAACAGGGTGGGCGACGACATCGAACGCCTCCTAACAGAACTCGTCTATCCCTACCGCGAGCATTTCATCGGCTATGATGCGCATCCAACGCTGGACGATTACTATTTCGGCCTTGCCTACGCCCAAGCATTGCTGGCGAAGGGCTATGATACGTTTCATTTCTCCACCCTGTTTGGGGGCGCCACGTTCGCTCACTATCGTCTGGCCGCGACCTTCATCCTATCAGTCGGGATCAAACATAGAGCATACGTGAGGGCGCTGATGGCGAAAGAGCCCTCGATCCGTATCGAGGATGTGCTCACCGTATCGGTCGAGACGGCAGGTTTTCTCGAAAGTCTGCAGGCCTTCATCAACGACTATGGTTCGCGGTTCGAAGGCCATGTCGAAGTCGACGAGTTTGTCACCCGGACAGTTTTTGACACCCTTTCGGTAGGCCGCCGCAACCTGACGATGCTCGAGCGACCCGGCGCCCCGATACCGCCGCTGATCCAATGTTCTGACGACCACGTCATCCGGCCGCTGGCAGGGTCCGGCGCGGAAGAGGTTATGGTTTTCCTGTTGAACTCCCTGCAGCAGCGTTTTCCCAAGGACTATGATCGGGCGCAGCGTGCGCGCGAGGGCGTTATGCAGAGGATGGTAGAGTCAACGCTCCGCGAAGTGCTCCCCCGGCTTGAGTTCCGCGGCAACGTGAAGCTGAGGCGGGCCCGCAAGGTGTTGACCGACATTGACCTTGTGATTGTTGAACCCCGGTCGGAACGTGTGATCCTCGTTCAACTCAAGCATCAGGACCCGTATGGAGGCGATCTCGCGACCATGTCGGCACGGACGGCGAGACTCAACTCGCAGGTCTCGGAATGGCTCGGCAAGGTCAGGTGGTGGCTGCAGGAGGTCGGCAACGCCGAACTGCGGGCGACCCTGAGGCTGCCTCCCGCGGTTGTACGGCCGGACGTCAGCCTGCTGGTGCTTACAAGACATTACGCCCATTCCTTGCGGATGGTCATGCACGATGCGGATACCGTCTTCGCCAACTGGAACCAGTTTGTCGCCGCCCTCGAGCGCGTGCGCGAGGTCTCGGCCGACAACCTCGTCCTCGAAGATCTTGTTTGCGCGCTCGAAGAGATCAGCAAGCCTGAGGTCGAGGATTATCTTCCAGAGCCGCCGACTCTCTGGACGGTGGGCGGATTGTGCTTCACGATCGAACAGCAGGGGTACGTGCCCGAAGGCGAGGAGTCTGCCCCGGGAGCATCCAACTGAGGATCTTGCCGCACTGGTACAGCCTTGTTCTTAAGTGGAGCGCGGTCGCATTTAGGTAGAATTGGGCTGTCAGGCCGCTGATCGGAACAGCGGAAACGATACGGCGGTCAGTTCCGCGGATACACGATCGGAAATCGCCAAGCCGCGCTGCGCCGGCAGCCGAGCTCCGACAATGGCGACTACGAGGCAGCGCCACCCTCGGGAGGTCGACGCGCCTAAAAGGGGCCGGGCAGGCCCCAGCCCCGGGCGAAATACCGCTTCATGCCGGCAAAGGGCTGGCGTCGGCCCTGCTGTATCCTGATTTCGCTCGTGACGCTTTGCCGGACTGTAGGGTCGATATTGCCCATCAGCACCGCACGAAACACCGCGAACGTTCGATAGTCTATATAGCGAAGCTTGCGCAGCTCTTCGCGGTTGAGCCCGAGCACAGCGTCCATGGCGGCGGCGGCGCGATCCGCCCGCGCACCACCGGCCGAGCGAATCCAGACCTCCTGATTGGGATCGTCGACCTCGTAGCGCAGCAGCGGTTCGGGATCCTCAAAATAGGGATGCGGGAGGTCGGCATCCTCGCCCGCCCAAAGCGCCGCCACATGAAGGTCGTCGACCAAAGTCGCGTCGAAGACGAGCATATCGAGCAGCGCGTCGAGCGCCGGACCGATCGGCGCTGCCGCAGGCATCGCCGGCGCGACCGCTGGCACGCCCGAGATCGGGAACTTGTCGCCCTTGAACGTCTGGTTGCAGATCTGGCAGCTGAACAGATAATTGTCGAAGGCGAAGGCAAGCCACCAATATATGGATTTGGGGCGGAAATGTTCGACATCGCCATGCGCGACGACGTCGGTCGACGCCTCGCAATAGGCGCACTTGCCGCCGGTGTCCTTTTTAAGCGCTCCCTTAGCGGGTTTCCAGGCCGAAGACGGAAACTCCCGCTCGCCGGTCGCGAGGCCTGTGAAATAGATGGTGACGAGCTTGGCGGCCGCCGACTTGAGCTTGGGCTGCTGAAAGCTTTTGGGCACCTGCGTCATGCCCCTGCGCCGCTGGAGCCGGATCACGAGGCCGCCGAGTCGTTCCGGGGATTGGACGCCGCTGCGATGGCGCCCAGCGGATCGTCCTGCTGCCCGGACGGCACGAGCTTGTCGGCAATCTCTTCGAGCAACCTGTTCGTCCGCGCGAGATAGGGCGGTAAGTCGCCCCAGTTGGAAGCCTCTTTCAGCTGACGTTCGATCTGCCGCACGCGTTGCGCCTGCTTCGGCGCCAGCTTGCGCTCCGGCTCCCCGATGCCCTGCAGCGCGCGCAGCTCGTCGCGTAGCGCCTGGACCTGTGGCGAGTCGAGCGACGACAGGCCGAATAGTGGGCTCTGGATGAGCTGGGGAAGGAGCAGGCGATTGGGCGCTCCGTCGAATTTGTGGAGAACAGCGCCGCTGGCATCGTCGCGCTTCAGGACATAAAGCTCGTGCTCGCCGGCCTGATGTACGGTGAGCGGCGAGTGCGTCGTCGCGATGACCTGCACATTGGGCAGCGTCTCGTCGAGAAAGGATACGAGCCGACGCTGCCATAGCGGATGAAGATGGATATCCACCTCGTCAATCAGCAACAGTCCGCGGGCGGCAAGCGGGTCCTTATAATCGACGAACGTCTCGGTGATCTGCCACAATAGGTCGCCGCACCAGGCGGCCATCGCCTGATAGCCATCGGATAGCGCCCCAAGCGGTAGCTTTCCGTCGGGTGTCTCGAACATCAACTGGCGACGATCGCGGTCGATGCCATCGAACTTGACGTCGGGCAGCAGCGTGTTGAGCGCTTTGCGCACCGCGGCCAGACCAGTGCGTCCCTTGCGATATTCCAGGTCCATCGCCCATTGCTCGAGCGAGGTCAGCGTCACATCCGGGTTGAACAGGGTCGCAACCGACCGGGCTCGCCGGGAACGGTAGATTGAGGCGCCGTCGCCGAACGAATGGCGAGAGCTTTGCGGACGCCGCGTGACGCCGTAGCCAACGACGAAATAGTTTCGCTCCGACCTGGCGACAGCAGAATCGATCTGCTGCAGATCCGAGCGATTATAATCGACGAACTCGAGCGGCGTCATACCGCGCCGCAGGGTGAGCACTGAGCTGCGCGCGTCGCCGTCCATATTGGCGAAGTCGAGCTCGATCCGTGCCTCGTCCTGACCCAGCTTGATCCAGTCGTCCGGCGTGCCGATCAGTTCGGCCGCGGCTTCGCTGCCCGCTAGCGCCAGGGCGACGCAGCGAAGCACAGAGCTCTTCCCCGTCCCGTTCTCGCCCAGAAGATAGGTCCATTTGCGCGGCGCGTCCGTCTCGTCGACGAACGAGAGCTCGAGCTCCCGAATCGAGCGCAGATTCCTGACTTTGAGCTGGCGAAGGAACATGCCGTATGCCTAGGCGCGGATCCGGCAATGTCTACCTGAAAGTCGGCGACCCGTTATAGGCAAATCCGCTCCGAGGCGGCGTCTACAGACAGGCTGGTTCGAATGTGCCGCGGTTTGTCCAGCACAGTGGCAGGATCTCGTGAAAAAGGGACAACGGCTTTCGGGAATTCCGCGGGAAATCTCGAACGACCGCAATTGAGGCATAAAGCTGCTGTGACGGATGGCCTCCAGCAACGCCCGATTTTCCTAGGCCGCCGCACTGCGTTCGAGGGCGGTGATGTGCTCCTCGCAGATGACCTGCACGGTGCGGCCAAGCTCCTCCACGCGCTCTGCCAGCCAGGTCAGCTCCTCAACGCTGATCCGATAGTGCTTCGAATAGCGGGCCTTCACATAAGCCGCCTTGAGCTTTTCGAAGCGTCCGCGGTCGACCCGAGTATCGCGCGGCCAGGCATCGATTAGCCGTGGGTCGATCCGCTCGGCCTGCGTGCGGAGGAAGCCAAGATTGTGAACGTGCGGCGTGTAGAATGTGCAAACAAGCAAAACGCAGTGATACAAACTCTCGGTTGCCTGATGGGTCAGAAACGCCGCGTCCTTGAGGTAGCCTTTCTCCCTAGCGATGACAGCTAGGTCGAGCTTGCTCGCGCCGCTGGGAAACCATTCCGCGAAATACTCCTGTGCCATCGCCAGTGCCTGCTGCGGTGTCTTCGGCTTCGGCTCGTGCAGCTCCGTGCCGTCGCTCTCGTACAGCGCGACCCCGTCCCGGGCGACGTCCATGAAGAAGTAGCGGCCGTGTGCCAGCCCATCGTTCACCTCATGCAGGGTGTGGACGATGAAGTTGACCGGCGTACGCAGCGTCTTGGTTACGGCCAGCTCACGGTTCAGCCGATCCTCGGCCGTCGACCAGAAGGCGGCGCGATCGGTCAGCTTCTCGTGATTGACGACGATCAACAGGTCGAAGTCGGACTGATAGCCCTTCGCGGTATGCGGCTCGTCGACCCAGCCACCGCGCGCATAACTGCCGTAGAGAATGACCTTGAGGATGCGCGCCTGGCGCTTCCAGTCGACCGTGGCGGTCGCGGTCGCGTCGCGGAATTCCTCGAACAGGATCTGCACCACGCGCTCGAGTTCGCGCTGCTTAGCCGGTGGCAGATGATCGAGATCGGTACGTATCGGAGGAATCCTAGAGTGCCGGGACGGCGATGCAACCGCCGGAGCGCCGATCAAGCGCCATTTCCGAGCGGTCGTCCATCAGCGTCCACCGGCGCCGAGATCGCGACCGAGCCGCACGAGCGCGCTCGCGAGCAGCCGTTCGACCTCGTCCACGCCGATGCCGAGCCGGGCGGCGACGGTGGCGAAGTCGTGCTCGTCGACGGCATGGAGCAGGAACACCGTCTGCTCGGGTTCGGGCAGTGCGGCCACCGCGGCGCCTATGCGCGCAACCAGCCTAGTGTTGATATCGGACATCGGAAATGCTCCTTCCGCCGGTCCAGGGGGACCGGCGGCGGCGCACACCGGGCACGCCATAAGCGGCGGCCCGCACCCAAAGGGCGAAGCGTCAGCGGAGCACCCGGCATCGCCGGGTTGCGGGACACCGCGGCGCGCCCGACACGCGGCGCCCGGTCCCGGCCGGCGGAGGCGCGGATGGGAAGGCCGAGGCGGGTGTTGCGCAGGCCCGCGAAGTGACGCAGACTCGCACACGCAGCGCGGTTTCGAGCCGGCAGCCCGCTGCGGACTTGACCGCCAGGCATCAAACGCTTCCGGCCATCTCGGTCGGAGGTAATCCCCGAGGCATCGCCCGGCACGAGACAGCCTCTCGTGCAATCGCTTTTCCTTGCCCGCGCACGGCGCGGCGGCAGCTGCACGCGGTAGCGCATGCGGCGGCCCGACGACGACCCATGCGAGGCGCCCGGTGGCGGCGGCACCGGCCAGCTGCGCCTGGACGCGCTGTACCGCGAGCAGGCGCCCCGCCTGCGGCGCTGGCTCGATGTACGTCTGCGCTCGAGCGAGGAGGCGAACGACCTGGTGCAGGATGCGTTCGCGCGCCTGCTCGGTTCGGATGCCCGTGACGGGCTGCGCCAGCCCGAGGCGTTCCTCAACCGGATCGTGCGCAACCTGCTCATCGACCGGTCGCGCCGCGTATCCAACCGCACGCCGCACGTGCCGATCGACGAGGCGAACGCGCCGGCCGCGCGCGCCACCCAGGAAGATGAAATCGAGGTCGCGCAGATGCGGGAACGCTATCGATCGGCAGTGGCCGCGCTGCCGCCGCGCACCCGCGAGGTGTTCCTGCTGCACCGGGTCGAGGGTCTGGGCTACAAGGAGATCGCGACTCAGCTCGGCATCAGCATCCGTACCGTCGAATGGCATATGGGCGAAGCGCTGCTGAGGATCGGCAGGGACCTGAAGCAATGACCATGTCTGAAGGCCAGACGGAGGAAGGCGACGACGCGCTCGCCCGCGAGGCCGCGCACTGGTTCGCGCGCATGCGCGGTCCCGATGCGGATGCCAGCCGCGCCGAATTCGAGGCGTGGCTCGCCCGGGGGGCGACGCACCGGGCTGCGTACAACGATACCGCCGAGGTCTTCGCGATGGGAAAGCTGCTCGCCGAACCGGGCGAGCCCGCTCCCGCGCCTTCGCGGCGGCGGCCGGTCTTCGCGATGGTGCTGGCCACGGTCGCAGCCTGTGTGGTCGGCGCTGGCGCCTGGATCGCCACGCACCCGCCGGGGCCCACTGCTGAACGACGCGAGGCCATTGCCGGCACGACCGATCATCGCAGGATCTCGGCGGTCGCGGGCGGCGCGCGCGTGGTGCGGCTCGCGGATGGCTCGACCGTGCGCCTCGGCGACGGAACGATTCTCGACGTCGATATCGCCAGCGGGCAGCGGAGCCTGAGGCTGTGGCAGGGCCAAGCGCGGTTCGAGGTCGCGCACGAGCAGCGCCCCTTCATCGTCTTTGCCGGCGGGGGAAGCGTCACCGCGCGCGGCACGATCTTCGAGGTCGCGCTGACGCGCTCGGGCAAGGTCGATGTCCGCCTCCTGCAGGGTGCCGTCGATGTCGCGCTGCCCCGTGCGCCGACTTCGCCGCAGCCGCCGATCCATAAGCTGGTGGCCGGCGAGGGCATCTCGTTCGTGGCGCAGCCGGACGTCCCGGCGACGCCGACGGCACCCGCCGGCGCGACGTCCGCGCCATCCACCGCGCGCGAGTTCGAGGCGGTGCCCGTCGCCGAACTGGTCGCGCTCGCGAACCATGGGGCCGTCCGTCCAATCCGGGTGGCCGACGCCTCGCTCGCCGGCCAGCGCGTGTCCGGGCGGTTCCGGGTCGACGATACCGAGTTGCTGGCGAGGCGGCTTGGCGCGCTGTTCAACCGGAGCGTGGACACCAGCCGGGCCGGCGAGATCGTGCTGGCGTCGGCAGGCGCGCCCATTCCCTAGGGTATCGGCAGCGGCGCCCGTGCATTGGGTGAAGGCCGGCAACCGGAGCGACCGGCCTGGCGAACCCCGCGATGATGATTAAGTCGATTCTGGGGGAGTCGGCTTTTTAGTCCGATATGGACAGTATATCATCTGGAAATAAAACTGCCACATAGACCAGCGCGGCCGGGTGGCCACCACTATGTCCAGGCCATTCGGCTAAAGGTGGCGGCGCATGTTCCAAGACATGCTTTTCCCGCCCGGCTAAGAGGGCCCATCGTGCCTACGACAAAACAATCGAATTATAATTGGATTATAATGTTCTTATAACTGCCGGGGCCGGTACATTGGGTCTGGTCATGGCCATGATGTTTCTCGTGAATGGAGGAATGCCATGAAAAGCGAACAGACCATCGAGCTCGGTGTCGTGAGCACCGACACCAAGGGCCTTCCGGTCGGCGCCGCCGATACGGAGTTCGGTCACCGCAAGCAGATTGAGCTCAGCGACGACTGACGGACCTGGCGCGTGCCCGACGGGCACGCGCCCTTCCGGCGCAATCTCATGTCGCTCACCCTCCGCTCGGGCCTGTCATGGTGCGTCTGCGCCGGCCAGGCCGTGTTCCTGGACCTGACGTCCAATCGCTATTTCTGCCTGCCGGAAGTCCCGGACGGGCTCTTCCGGCGCTGGGCCGCGGGCGAGATACTCGCTCCCGACGAACTGGCGCCGCTCCTCGACTGCGGGGTCATCAAGACGGGGGACGGTGCCCGCAAGGCCGCCACCACGCATCTCGCCGCTGCGCGGGACTATGCCCTCGACAAAGCGGGCAGCGATTCCGTCACCGACGTGATGGCTGCGGTCACCGGCCAGCTCCGCGCGCGCTGCTGGCTGAAGTTGCGACCGATGGCCGCGATCGCCGCGCGCTTGGCCGGCGAGCTGCCAGCCGCGCGCAGTGGCCCAGAGGACGAGGCGGTGCAGCGCCGGGTCGCGGGCGCGTTCGTCACTAGCGCGATGCTGCTGCGCGCGGACGACCAATGCCTGCCGCGGGCGATCGCGGCACGTCGGCTCTGCCAGCGGCTCGGCCAGCAGGCGGCACTCATCTTCGGAGTGCGCCTGGAGCCCTTCGCCGCGCATAGCTGGGTCCAGTGCGGCGATGCGGTCATCGTGGGCGAGCTGGAGAATGTACGACTCTACACGCCGATCCTGGTGCTGCCGTGAGGCCGCGCTACCTCGTCCTCGTCTCGACCGGCGCTGACCTCGCCGGTAGCGCGCCGGAGATCGCCGAGAGGACGGGGCTCAGGCTCGCGCACTGCACGCCGCGCTTCGCGGTGCTGGTCAACGAGGCATGTGGCTGCCTCGAGATCGATGGGGACGGCGTGGTGCTGGGCACGCTGTTCCATCGCCACGGGCCGGCGCGTGCCATCCAGGCGCTGGGCGATGCCGAGCGAAGTGCGCTGGCGCGGGGCGGGAACGAAGCGCTGCTCAAATCCTATTGGGGCGGGTATCTCGCCGTCCGGATCCAGGGGGAAGCGGTCGAGATCCTGCGCGACCCTTCGGCGGCGCTGCCCTGCTACCGGGCGCAGGCGGGCGGCATCGCGATGCTCGCGTCCGACGTCGAGCTGCTGGCGATGGCCGGGGGTGCGCCGGAGGGTGTCGACTGGCGCGCGCTCGGGCGAATGCTCTATTCCTGCGGCCTGCCCACGATCGAGACCGCACTCGGCGGCATTACGACGCTGTTCCCGGGAAGCTGTGTCGCCCTCCAGGATGGCGCCGAACGGGCCCTGCCGGGCTGGTCGCCCTGGGACTTCGTCGCGCCCAACGTCGGGGAAGAGACCACTGCCACCGCAGAGCGCCTGCGCAGGGTGGTCGAGCAGTGCGTCGCCGCCTGGGCCTCGCTCTATCGGCATCCGCTGCTTAGCCTTTCGGGCGGCCTCGATTCTTCGATCGTCGCCGCGTGCCTGGCGCGAAGCGGCAGCGGCGCGACCTGCATGACGATGTACACCGACGATCCGGCCTGTGACGAGCGCGGCTTCGCGCAGACCGTCTGCACCAATCTCGGCCTGCCGCTGGTCGATGCCCGCTACAATCTCGACGCCGTCGATCTCGGCCACGCGCTTGGGCTCCATCTGCCGCGCCCGCTGGGGCGGGCCGAGGCGCAGCCCTATGAGACGGCGCACCGCGAGGCCGCCGCGCGCATCGGCGCGGATGCGTTCTTCACCGGCAATGGCGGCGACAATGTCTTCGGCTTCTCGCAGTCCGCCGTCGCGCTGGCGGACCGGGCCCTGCACGAGGGTCCCGGTGCAGGGGCGTTCGCGACGCTGCGCGACATCTGCCGGCAGACCGGCGCGGGGCCGCTCAGGGTGACGCGCGCGGCGGTGGCGATAGCGAGGCGCCCGCCCGCCTATCAGTGGAAGCCGAGCCCTTCCTTCCTGCACCCCGACCTCATCGCTTCGCTCGGCGACCTCGAGTTGACGCATCCCTGGCTCGAGGCTCCGCCCTGGGCGTTGCCAGGCAGGGCCGTCCATATCGCCGGACTGGTGCGCGCGCATCCGACGCTCGAGTCCGATCGCAGCCGCATCGCGCCGGTGATCAATCCCCTGCTGTCGCAGCCGATCGTCGAGGCCTGTCTCGCCATCCCGAGCTGGCAATGGCGCGAGGGTGGCCGCGACCGTGCGATGGCGCGGACCGCCTTTGCCGAACGGCTTCCGGCCGCGATCGTCGAGCGCAGGGTCAAGGGAACGCCGGACCCGTTCTGCAGCGAGATCGTCCGGCGCAGGCGCGACGAACTGCGCGAGCGGCTGATGGACGGTCAGCTCGCTGCCCATGGAATTCTCGATCCGGGCGCGATCGAGGAGGCTCTCCGGCCCGGGCGACCGACCGCCAGCGAGCAGAATGTGCGCCTGCTCGAGCTGGTCAATGTCGAAGCATGGGCGACCGCCTGGTCGTCCCATCGCCCCGGCACGGCTGGACAGCTCGAGCATCAATGACTGCACCTGCAAACAGGAGACTGAAGATGCGTATCGAGGACATGAAGCTCGTCGTGCTCGGCAGCGTCAGCGCCGACACCCGTGGAGCGGTTATGGGTATCTCCGATCACGAGTTCGGATGGATGAAGCCCACCGGCCTGCACGACGACTGATGCGGGGCGAGCGGGCGCCTCGGCGCCCGCTCGGACCTGCCGGCTTCAGGGCGGCGGGGCCGCCGCCGAAGCCTCGGTCGAACCCGACAGGCCGCGGCGCAACGCCTCCCAATGCGTGACTTCTTGCACGCGTCCGGGCGCCTTCACGCCGTTCAGCCAAAAGTCGAACCAGTCGATCGCCCGGGTATAGACTGCGAGCCGGTGTGCCGGTTGCCATTTGACGTGATGTTCGTCCGGGAAGACGTAGAGGTCGACAGGCCGGTCCAGCTCGCGCAGCGCCGTGACGCTCTGCAGTGCGACCCAATATTCGTCGTCCGATACCTGCGCGAGGACAGGCGCGTGGATGTCCCGCGCGTTCCGGGAGACGGAGAACCCGTGCCAAAATGCTCGGGCGGCCGCGTCGTCGTCGACGGTCCTCGGATAGCCCATATGGTAGAATTGCCGGGCCGCCATCGGCCCGACCCGAAGCGGCAGGCTGGTATCCCAGCAGCAGCTGCTCATCGCAAAGGCCGAGAACAGCTTGCTGTGCAGCATCGCGTATTGGACGGTCGAAGCGCCGTCGCTCAGTCCGGTGATCCCGATCCGCCCGGGATCGGCGATCCCGCGCTCGATCGCCGTCCGCACCGGGCTCTCGATCGCCTCGAGCACGCTGCGCCGGTCGGCAAAGTCCTTGAGATTGATCCTGTCCGCTTCGAGATTGTCCGTGGTGGACTTGAAGCCGACGTCGCGCGGACGGTTGAAGCTCAGCACCGCGAAGCCGCGATTTGCGAAGGCCTGGATCGGATAGTCGTCGCCGGTTCCGCCGCGCAGAAAGCCGCGCGAATTGTACTGTACGACGACCAGCGGATAGCGCCTGCCGGGTATGTATCCGACCGGCAGGACGAGGTCGGCAAAGGAGTCCATACCGAAGCTGTTGCGCGAGCGCAGGCGTTCGACCTGGCCCAGCCTGAGATTCGCGAATTCGGGGTTCGGGTCGAACAGCAGCCTCCGCTTGCCGCTGACCGGGTCGAGCTGCTCGAGCCGCCGGGGCTGGAGCGATCCCTCGCGCAGGCAGGTGAGCGTCGCGTCCGTCGGCACGCAGCCGAGGAACAGGTCTTCGGTCGCGTAGAGCCGGCGTACCCTCGGCGTGCCAGGTGCCCATTCGTAGATCGCGGTAACGCTGTTGGCCCAGCCTTCGCGGCGGACGAAGCGGACCTTGCCGCCGACCCACCAGGGCTGGTTCGCTGCCTCGCATTCGGGTGCGCTGCACGGCAGCGTGCGCCCATGCATCATCACGACCAGCCGCCCTCGCGAGGCGTAAAGCGTCTCGGCCGGGACCTGCAGCCATGCGCGGTCGCCCGCTGCGGAAGTCGCGTCGCTCCAGCTGCCCTCCCGCATCGAGCCCTTGTCGAGCAGCGCTGCCTCCCCGGGCGTCGCCGGACGCACTGTTCGGCTGGCCGGGTCGAGATACCAGGCGGCCCGTGCGATCGGCGCCAGCGGGAACGGGCGGCTGCTCGCCGCCGGCACGAAGCGATCGTCATAGTGGAAGCCCGACAGCCCCTCCTTGTCGATCGCGGCCAATGCGTCGCGCAGGCCCGGCTTGGTCGCATAGACCAGGCCCAGGCCGTCGGCGGCAATTCGGAAGTCGTCCACGTCGTCGACGCTGTCGGTGATCGCTTCGCTGCCGCTGCCGTCCGTCCGGGCGCGCCACAGCTGCACGGTGCCGCCGTCGCGGCGGCGATAGACGATCCATTTGCCGTCGGGCGACCAGCGCGGGGTTATCGGGTCGGCGAACCCGCTCGGGAAGCTCGCGACGCCGCGCGCATCGAAGCGAAGCCGGATGAAATCCCCGCCGCGGTCGATCACGCGCACGGCGCCGGTACGAAGGTCCACCACCAGCATCGCCAGGCAGAAGCCGTTGGTGGCGGGATCGCCTCGGCGGAGCTGGAAGGCGGCGCGGGTGCCGTCCGGCGATACCGAGAATAGCCCCTCGTCCTGCTGGTTGGGGTCGACCGGCCCGATGTCGCGCAGGCGTACCAGGTCCTCCGGCACGAGATTGCGGTCAGGGAAGCGCGCCCCGGACGGCACCAGGTCGGTGCAGTCCGGGGCGGCCCGCGCCGCCGCGGGAGCGAGGAGCGGGGCGGCCCGCGCCGCCGCGGGAGCGAGGAGCGAGGCGGCGACGGCGAGTGCCATGCGGAGGCTCACCATTGCTTGGTCACCGAGAAGCTGACGAAGCGCCCGATCGGCGACTGATTGGTCGAATCGAACGGAATCGAGGACGCCGACGCATTGCGGATAGGGTCGGGCTGCTCGCCCAGCAGGTTCTGCAGGTTGAGCCGGAACTCCAAGTTGGCGAGCGGCCCATGCGCGACGGAGGGGCGGAACGCCCCGCTCAGATCGAGCGTGGTGAAGGCGCCGATCGTCTCGACCTGGGGAAAGCGGTTGTCGAGGGTGCTGCCGACATAGTTCAGCGAGGCCGAGACCTGAAATTCCCGGCCTTGCCAGCCAGCCGAGCCATGGGCCCGGAAATGCGGCGGCGTGAAGATCAGGCCGGCACGGCCCTCATAGGGCTGGCCCGCGACCGGCTGGCGCTTGCCGTCCAGATAGCTGGCCGAAACCGCTAACTGGAGTTGGCTCCCGCCCTTGAGCGTGGCGCTATAGTCGATCGCGAGATCGACGCCGCGGGCATGCTCGCGTGCGGTGTTCCGCAGGCTCGAGTCCACCACTGCCGCGACCTGCGCCGGGTCATAGGCCTGGCTGCTCTGGTTATCGAGACCAAGCGGCGCCTGCGCGATCAGCCCCTGCAGCAGCGACACGCTGGGGGCGAAGGTCAGGAAGTCCGCGGCGACCGGGTTGGTCAGCGCCGTCGTATAATCGCTGACCGCCTCGGCGATCCGGCCGCGATAATCGATGTCGAACCAGCTCGCCTCGATGCGCAGGCCCTTGAGGAAGCGCGGCTTGAACTCGATCGACAGTGTCGAGCTGGTCGCTCGCTCGGCGCGCAGGTCGGGATTGCCGCCGGCAAGGAGCAGCACGGTCGAGCCCGCTGGAAGCCCCGGGACGGGCTGCGGCGAGAACTCGCTCTCGTCCAGCAGGATGGCTTCGCGCGACTGATTGACCTGTTGCAGCGTCGGGATCTTGAACGAGCGGCCCCAGCTATATTTGAGCGTGATGTCACGATGCGGCGCATAGACCAGGCCGAGCTTGGGCGTCGCGACCGCGTCGATGCCCTTGTAGTTCTCGTAGCGGACAGCGGCGCTGAGGCGGAGCGCCTCGACCAAAGGCATGCGGTTGGCGGCACCGACCAGCGGCACCGACAGCTCGCCATAGCCGAACGCGCTCTCGCGCCGCTCGACCGCGTCGCGCATCACCTGGGTGACGCCGCCGCTGGTCGCCTGGACGTTGAAGGCGAGCCGGAAGCGCCGATAGCCGCCACCCAAAGCGAGGCGCACGTCACCGCCGGGCAGGCGGACCAGCGGACCTTCCGCGCTCGCCTCGAAATTCGTGAGATAATTGTCATAGGCCGTGCGGCCGACCAGCAGCGCGCCGCCCGTGTAGCGCATCGCGGTGCTGACGGTGGCGCTCTCCCCCTGGGTCGCCTCGAGCGTGGCCTCCCAGCCGCCACCGGGCCGGAGACGCAGCGACGGCGTGATCGCATAGGAGCGCACCACCGGCAGGTTGACCTGCCCGAAATAGGTCGCCGGGTCCGTCACCGAGAAGGCGTTGGTCTTGCGCGCGCGGCGATCGGCGAGCTGGGCGTCCAGTTCCAGCGAGGCCCAGCTTGCAAGGTCCTGATGCGCGGCAAGCACGCCGCTGACCTGCCGTCCGCCGGTCCCGATCATCTGCGAGGGGTGGAGACCGCGCGTATAGTCGCGCTGGTCGGCATAGATCGGCGTCGTCTTGCTATAGTCGAGCGCGGCCATGAAGCCGCCGCCGGCCCAGCGCGCGCCGCCCACGCCGGAATATTGCTGCTGGACGTTGCCGCCCTCGGTCGAGGCGCCGACGCGGGCGCTCGTCTGGAGGCCGTCATAGTCGCGGCGCAGGATCAGGTTGGCGACGCCGCCCACCGCGTCCGAGCCGTAGAGCGCCGAAGCGCCGTCGGTGATGACCTCGATGCGGTCGAGCGCCGCCAGCGGGATGGTCGAGATATCGACGCCTTGATTGACGGCGTCGTAAGGAAGGCGGTGACCGTTGATGAGCGTCAGCGTCGCGTCCGAGCCCAGCCCGCGAAGGTTGAGCGTCGTCGAGTTGTTGATGTTATTGTAGCCGCCCTGGTCACCGCCTCCCGCGACCCCGGGGTTTTGCCCTCCGGTGAAATTCTGCGGGATGATCCGCGAGACGCTTGCCATGTCGGGCAAGCCCTGTTCCTCCAATTCCCGCCGCGTCATCACGATGACCGGTGACGGGCCGCTGGCACCGCGGATGCGCGTGCCGGTCACGGTTATGTCCGCGGTGTCGGCTTCGGCTGCTTGAGGACGCACCCGCACGACCAACGCCCCGGCCTGCTCCTCGACGATCAGGCCGCTGCCGCCGATCGCAAGGCGCACTGCCTGCTCGACCGTGAAGCTGCCGCGCACCGCGGGTGACCGCCTGCCGTGCACATCATCATCTGCGAACAGGATCTCGCGACCACCTTGGCGGGCCAAAGCCCGCAGCGTGGTGGCGAGGTCCTGCGCAGGCAGCGCGAACGTGACCGGCGCCTCCTGCGCGCAGGCCGGCAGGATGACCGTGCCAGTGGGGAACGCGGTGCCGGCGAGCAGCGCGGCGCATAGCGCCTTTTTCGAGATCGTCATTCTTCCCTCCCATCACCGGTTGCTCCGGCGTTGGGGAGATTGACGCGGCGCAGGTCCAACTACGGGGCCGACGCGAGAATATTTTTCACTGGCCTTTGGACCGAGCCCGGCAGGAGCCTCAAGGCTAGCGGCAGTATGCACTCCCGGGCTTTATGCTGTTCCTTCTTTGTTCTAGAAATCGCGCATGGATCGATTCGCACCTGACAGCGCGGCGCTTGGCGCCATCATTCTCGATGCGCCCGCCTGGGCGCTGATCGGCTTGGCCATGCGCGACCTACGATTGCGTCAGCGCGCGGCACAGGAGATCGCGGAGACTCTGCTGGATCGGCTGGATAGGCCTGTGTCTGTCGAGCACCCGGATCAGCTTCTGCTCGAGCTGTGACGCTCGGGAAAATCGCCGGAGCTCTATTCTTGGTGACCCCGGGGCGGTACCTCGTTCTCCGTCTTTTACAATGCGAGTCCTGCCGAACAAGTAGTTGAGTTTCGCGGATCCACCCAAGTGCATATGGACATACCCGTCAGAAAATAGTATAGAGCAGATGTCGGCGAGGTTAGGTGAAGGCTGGTAAACCAGGACTCGAACCGCAAGTTAGCTCTGTTGAACGGGTCTATTTGTGGGTATAAAATTGATTTTGATTTTAGTTAGAGAAATCTTCTCAAATTGATGTCGATATTTATTAAGTTCTCTTCTGGGCACCATTTTCTCTCTCCGGCGATATCCGGAGAGCGGCCGGCGCGAAGCCGGCCTTCATTTCTGCAACCGAGCACAACACGCGCCCTCGCAATGATGCGGCGAGTCGGCTTGTCGTCTGCCCTTCTTCTAGAAATTGCGGGTCAGCGAGAGTTCGACGCTGCGCGGCGCGCCGACGAAAACGAGGCCCGAGGCATAGCCTGACCAGTCCGCATAGAATGCGTCGGTCAGGTTGCGGCCGCGCAGGGTCAGCGTGTCACGTTTCGTGCGCCAGGCGATCGATGCGTCGACTGTGGTGAACGCGTTGACCTTCACCGAATTCGCGTTCGACGTGAAGAAGCCGCCATTGTGCCGGATCGATCCGGTCAAGGTGACGGGCAGCGCCCTGGGCGCATAGGTGACGACGAGATCGGCGAGCTGTTCGGGCACATTGGGCGGACGATTGCCTGCGCGGTCGATGCCGCCCGCTTCGATCAGTTCGCAATATTCGGCGTCGAGCAGCGTACCGCTGACCGCGATGTTCAACTCGTCCGTCGCGGGCAGGTTGAGCGAAACCTCGGCGCCGCGCGACCTGAGGCGGCCGCCTTGCACCACCAGCGCGGGATTCGCTGGATCGCGCGTCAGGATGTCGTTCTGCCGGATATCGAACACCGATGCGGTCAGTTCGACACCGCTCCCGGTCAGCGATGTCTTGACGCCCGCTTCATAGGAATAGCCGGTCGTCAGGTCGAACGCTGCGTTGCCGGCGCTGAGGAATAGCAGTCCGCTCACCGGCGTGACCGCGTAGGTATATTGCGCGAAGAGCTGGGTCTTTGCGGTGAGGCTGTAGACGGTTCCCGCCCGCCAGGAGAGCGGATCGTAGCTTTGGCCATAGGTTTGCGCCGCGCTGCTCGTCACGTTCAGCACCCGGCGGTCGAGCTTGACGTGATCGTAGCGGAGGCCGCCGACGAGGAGCCATTCGGGCGTGAGGTTGAGCGCGTTCTCGGCGAACAGCGAGAAGGAGCCGATCTCTGCGGTCACATCCTGCCGCGTGCCGAAATTGGCTTGCGTGTCCGCCGGAAAGCCGCCGCGGACCGGATCGAACGGATCCGCCGACGCCGCGGTGCCGAAGCGGCGCTGCGTGAAGAAGTCGGTGCCGCCGAACTCGGTGCCTGCAGTGAAGCGGTTGCGCAGGCCTGCGATCGTGCCATCGAAGGCGAGATGGAACCGCTGGTTCCAGTATCGATGATCGTGCGTGATCAGCGAGGTGGCGCGGTCGATCCGTCCGGTCGCGGCGTTGAAGCTATACTCGTCCGCGTCCCGCCAGATACGGTTGGACGTATACCAGCTGGTATCGCTGACCAGTTTCAGCCGATCGGACAGCGCGTACTCGCCGCGCGCGCGCAGCCACAGCGTGTCCGATCCCACAACGCCGTCGAGAACGTCGAAATTGACCCGCCGCATCGCCTTGTCGAGCACCAGCCCGGCGCCGCCCGAAACCGCCGTCGAAAGATCCCGTGCGACCGCACGCGATACGACCGGCGTTCCGAAATAGGCGCTGGAGAATCGATCCTCGAAATAGTCGAGCGACAGGGTCAGCGAGAACCGGTCGTCGGGTTTGAACAGCAACGACCCCGATGCGGCGAAGGTTCGGCTGTCGGTATCGTCGATCCAGCCGGACGAACGCGACCACGACAGATCGCCGCGCACGGCGAGCGTCGATCCGAGCGGGACGTTGATATCGCCCGCCAGGCGTGCGGTGTCGAAACTGCCATAGCTCGCCAGCATTTCGCCGCTCAGCCGGTCGAGCGCCGGGCGGCGCGGAACGAAGTTGATCGCGCCGGCCAGCGCTCCTTCTCCGGAGGTGACTGAGGCGGGACCTTTGATGACCTCGATCCGCTCGAACATCCAAACATCCCAGTTGCGGACGCCGACATCGGAATTGGCCATGCGCACGCCGTCGTGGAGATAGTTCACGGCGCGGTGGAAGCCGCGCATCGAGACCGAGCCGATCGAGCCGGGCAAATTGCCGGACGCCACGCCCGGCGCCGCATTCATCGCCTCGATCGCAGTGCGCACGCCCTGGTTCCGGAAGTCGGCCTGCGTGAGCACATCGACGATTGCCGGGGTCTCCCGGTTGGTGAGGCCTAGACGGCCGGCAACGTCGGATCCTTCCTCAAGCTGGCGCTTGCCCGTGACGACGACGGTTCCCGTGTCGCCGCGCATGCTGTCGTCCTGGGCGAATGCGGGGACGGATACGAGGCTCGCCGCAATGGCGATAAGCGAGGTTCTCATGGGTTGCTCCCTGACTGTGCGATGGTCTGAAAATGGAGGGGCCGGCGCGCCGCGTTGCGGCGGCGCAGCCAATGGAGAAGGCCGGTCACGAACAGGATGGCCGGAACCAGGCCGAGCAGGACCGCGAGGAGACGCGCCGCGATGCCACCGACCGATCCGTCGTGAAGCGTGCGGATCCACGCGGAGACGCCGGTGCCGGCATTGCCCAGCCGAATGTCGTGAACGGCGAGTATCTGGCCGGAATATTGGTCGACGAAGACGAAGCTACCGGGGAAGCGGCGATGCGGGTCGCCGGGCACCTGCGCCCGTATCCGGAACGGCTTGTCGCCCGCGCCCGGCACGTCGACAAAGGCGAGGCGCGCGTCGGGCAGCATGCGATGTGCGGCGGCAAGGGCGCTGGCGACCGATATCTGGCGACCTGCGCCGACGGATGATCGCGGCGCCGGCACCGGATCCGGCGTCGCGATCAGCGCGCCGATCACCTGGGTCTTGACGGCCGGTAACGACAACAGGACGCCGGTCGCGACCAGGATCAGCAACAGCATCGAGCTCCACAGCCCGAAATGCTTGTGGAGGTCGCGCAGCCGGCGGGTCGGGGCGGCGTGCCGCTTGAATGCCAGCGCCTTGCGCCAGCTTCCGCGTGGCCACCAGGCGACGATGCCGGTGACAAGCAGCACGAGCGTGGCCACGCCGGACCAGCCGACGATCTGCCGTCCGGCCTCTCCGGCGAGCAGGTGCATGTGCAACTCGTAGAGCCAGCTCATCGGATAGCCGCCCCACGGCTCGGCGCGGAGCACATGACCTCCGTCGGCGGAGAACCACACCATTTCGCGTGCGGCGTGATGATCGTGATGGCCGGAAGGCGGATAGTATCGTGCCGGAAGCGCGCCGCCCGCACCGGTGGCCTCGAACGACCATTCGCCGGCAGGGTCCGGCCAGTGCGCGCGCGCCGTCGTCAGCGCACGATCCAATACCGGCGAATCCCAACCCGGCGCTGGCCCGCTCGGCGAGCCGATCGTGCTCCGGTTCAGCGCAGCGTCGATCTCGACATAGAAGACCAGCGCGGACCCCGTGATCCCGAGCAGCGCGAACAGCATGCCGAGCGCAAGCCCGAGCCACAGGTGCAGGCGGCGGACCAGAATGCGGCCGCGGCTCATGGCGCGGGCACCTTCCGCTCGGCGGACGCCGCAGGAAGGTGCCGGGTCAACGGACGGGCCGACCGGTGCCCGTTGCACAAGTCGGGGTTCGGGAGCGCGATTGTCCCCTTGGAAACAGACATGCCGAACCTCGTTTGTCCGGCGCCGGTCGCACGTGACGCGGCGCATCAGCGCGGGGTGCGACGACCCCGTGCGATCAGGCGGCGAACGATGTCAGGCGTTCCGCCGCGCGGCTTCTACGCGCGCGCCGGCGGCCCGAGTGCGGGCGGTGGCGGTGCGGCAAGGCGATGCACCGTGAGATCGGCAATCGCGCGCGAGGCCGGTGCACTGGAAACCGGTATGATGGCAGGCGCCGGACGGGTCGGCTCCGGGGGGACATATCCGCCACCCAGTCCGGCCGCGAAGGCGCACGGGCTTTCGGCGGTGCTGTGCTGGTCGCGGTCGTCGTTCTTCTCGATCGGAAGGAATGCCTTCGCCTCGCCCATGCCGGTACAGACCGAAATGACGATGCCCGAAGGCGCCACGGTCGGCATGAAGCCGGTCGGGATCGCGATGCGGACGGCGAGCGCAAGCGCGAACAGCACCGCAAGGATGCCGCGTGCATTGCGCGATTCCCGGATCCACTCCGCCATGCCGGGCCTCTAGACACGGCTGCCGTGCTTGTCATGCCATTCGAGCGCTGTCGGGGTAGGACATTTTGTCCCAGGTTCCGCCGAGCGCGAGGGTCTGTGCCGGTAACGCTTATGGATCGAGGGATCGCAGTGCGGTGGCGAAGCGCGGCATTTCGTTGACCGAGCGAACATAGGTCGGCGGACTGCGGCGGGGCAGTAGCTTCTCCAGTGCCGCACCTGTCGCCAAAAGGTCGCCGTCGCTCCAGGCCGGACCGATCAGCGAGATGCCGAGCGGCAGCCCTTCGACCTGGCCCATCGGCACGGTGAGGTGGGGGTAGCCTGCAATCGCGGCCATGGTAGTGATCGATGTCATCCGCGGGCCGCTTCCGACCAGATCGACCAGTGGTGCAACATCGGTGGTGATGCCGATCAGCGCGGTGACCTTGTATTCGGCGCAGAGGCGGTCGATGCCCTGCAGCCCCGCCATCCGCTGCGCCTTGGCGACCAGTGCCCGCCAGGCGGGGTCGGTTGTGGATGGCGCGGTCAGCGCACGCACGAACAGCTCTTGCCCGAACAGCACCGTCTCGCGTGGCGTAGCCTTGTTGAACGCGACGAGTTGCTCGAGCGAGCGGACGCGGACCTGGCGGGGCGTCGTGGCGAGATACTTGTCGATGCTTGCGCGGAAGTCGGTAACGAAGATGTCGAGCTGCATCGCGCGGAGCGGTGCTTCGTCGTACCCCGTGACCTCGACGATCTCGGCCCCGGCGGCGCGCAGTTTTTCGAGCGCGCGTTCGAGCAAGGCTTGGCGTGGGTCGTCCGGGGTGCCGGGACCGTCGGGTCGGACGACGCCGAGCCGCACGCCCTTGAGGTCTACGGTTCGGATCCGTGCCGCATAATCCTCGCGCCGCGCCGTGGCCTCCACCGTGGCCGCGTCGTCAGCATCCGACCCGGCCATGATCGAGAGTAGCAGCGCGGCGTCGGCGACCGATCGCGTCAGCGTGCCCACCGTATCCTGCACCGGCGACAAAGGGACGACATGGGTGCGCGGGATCAGTCCCAGTGTCGGCTTGTACCCGACGATGCCGTTGAATGCGGCTGGGCCGATTACCGATGAGTTGGTCTCCGTCCCGAGGGCGACGGGTGCGAGGCTCGCCGCCACCGCGACCGCGCTGCCCGAGCTGGATCCGCCGGAATTGCGGTCGAGCGAATAGGGGTTACGCGTCAGCCCGCCGATCGCGCTCCACCCAGCAAGACTGCGAAAACCGCGGAACTGCGCCCATTCGGAGAGGTTGGCCTTGCCGAGGATGATGGCGCCGGCGGCACGCAGCCGCGCGACCGAAGGGGAATCGCGGCCGGTGCGGTTGTCCTTTAGCGCGAGCGATCCGGCGGTAGTAGGCAGCTCGCGCGTCTCGATATTGTCCTTGATGACGATCGGCACGCCGTGGAGCGGACTGCGCAATTTGCCTTGCTTGCGTTCGCTGTCTGCGTGCCGCGCCTCCTCTCTGGCGTGAGGATTGAGCGTGATGATGCTTTGCAGGCGCGGGCCGCTGCGGTCGATCGCATCGATCCGCGCGAGATAGGCGTCGACGATGGCCGCCGAGGTCAGCTTGCCACTCTGAAGATCAGCCGCCAGCTCCGACAGCGAGCGTTCGACGACCTCGGCCCGGAACCGCGCGGGATCGACGACGGCGTGGTCCTGCGGCGGCGGGGCGGCCTGCGCGCCGGTCGTTGCCATCAGGGCGAGCGTAAGCGCGAGGCGAAATGAGGCGTGCATCGATACTCTCTGGCTAAGGGCTGGGTGGCCGCTCGCACGCCGGGGTGGCTCCCATCGGCGCACGAGCGACCATAAGCTTATTGGCGATAGGTGAGCGTCAACCCGAAGGTGCGCGGGCGGATCGTCTGTGCGTAATAGTTGGTGTCGGTCGGCAGCGAGTTGCGGATCAGGTTCAGCTGCGGCTGCGTGTCGAACAGATTGTTGACGAACAGCGACGCGTCGACCGCCTTACCGCGATAGCCGAGCCGGATGCTCGTCTCCCCGAACCCGTCATTCTCGCGCAGCGTCGGATCGTAGCCCGATGCCTGGGGGTTGTCGAAGCGCGCGAAACGGCCGTTGTTGCGGCTGCGATATTCGTGGATCAGCCGGACATAGCCCTCGCTCGACCCGATCGGCGCGGCATATTCGCCCGTCAGCGTCACCTTCCATGGCGGCACATCGCTGACCACCGCGCCCTTTTCGGCGAGATAGATACCGTTGGTGACGATCGACTGCTTGTAGCGCGTGCGGTTGTAGCCGACCGCGGCGTTGAGCGAGAGGCCGGGCAGGGGCACCGCCGAGACATTGAGGTCGAAGCCGTCGCTCTTCGCCGCACCGAGATTGGCGATGAAGCCCGAGGCGCAACCTGTGAGCTGGACGTAGCTCTGGATGTCGGTCCAGTCGACATGATAGGCGCTGACCTCGAAGCGCAGCTTGCCGAGCCTGGCCTTGGCGCCCGCTTCGTAGCTCCACAGCGAATCCGAATGATATTCGGTCGGCGCGCTCGCCAGGCCGAGCTGGGTGAGCCCGGCGTTGCACAGCGGCGTCGATTGAGTCCCCTGATTGGCGCCGCCGATGCGGAAGCCCTTGGCGGCGCTGAGATAGAGCAACGGCCCGCCCTCCGGTTTCCACGACAGGCTGATGCGCGGGGTGATTGGCGTGTCCTGCTGCGATCCCGATGAGGTCTTCCGCCCACGGTTGAACGGCCCGTCGAGATCCTCGCGGAACGAGAAGCGCGTGTCGGCGATGCGCCCGCCGGCCGTCAGCGTCAGGTCGCCCAGACGCAGGTCGACATTGGCGAAGCCGGCCAGCTGCTCCTCGCGATAAAGGCCGTCGGTGGTGTAGCGAACGATCCCGTCGATTGCGGGCGATCCGAAGAAGCCGGCGAAGAAGCTGGCATAATAGGGATCCTCGATCCGCGCCGCGAACCCCTGTTTGTTGCGCTGGTAGAAGCCGCCGACCAGCCAGCTGATCGTGCCGCCGCTGTCGGATTGCAGGCGGATTTCCTGAGTGAAATTGTCCTGACGGCTGCGCGTGCGGCTGACCGCGCCGGTGAAGGCGGCGGGAAGCTGCTGCGGGATCGGAAGCTGCCCGCTGAACAGCCGGTAGAGGCCGAAATCGAGCGTGCTGAAATCGATGTCGCTGCGTGCTCGGCGGACGAGGTAGGAGGTGACCGAGGTGGCGGTGAGCGTGCCGATCTCGGCCTCAACCTTCAGCGCGGGCAGGTAGAAGCGGTCGCGCATCGGCTGGGCGAGGCGGCGGCCGCTCTTCAATACCCCATCATCCGGTCGCGACAGGCGCGGATAATATTGCTCGCGGTCGCGCAGATGCATGTCCTGGAAGTTGAACGATGGGACGATGCGCACGCCGTCGAGGTCGAGGTTCAGGATTGCCTTGAAGGTCTTTGACGTCGTGCGGTTCGAATCCGCCTCGACCACCGTGCCGGTCGGGTCGTCGACGCGATCGACATAGCCACCGTCGCGGCGCCAGGATCCGCTGAGCCGCAATCCCGCGACCCCCTCGATCAGCGGGAAACCGACCGCGGCCCCGGCTTCGTACGACATGCCGCCATGCTCGGTCGCCGCCAGCTCGCCACGGGCATAGATGCTGGTCTTCGATACGTCCGGCACCGGGGTGATGAAGCGGATCGTGCCGCCCATCGATCCGGCGCCGAACAACGTGCCTTGCGGCCCGCGCAGCACCTCGACCCGTTCGAGGTCGAAGATGGCGGGAAGCGGCGCGCCCGCCTCGCTCGCATTGGTGTTGCGCGTCTGAACGGGCGTGTCGTCGATATAGATGCCGGTGGTGGCGGCGCCGACCACCGACTGGATGCCGCGCACCGCAATGTTCGGCGGCTGGAAGCTGCTCTGCGGGATCAGCGACAGGCCCGGCGTCTGGGCGATGATGTCGCCGACATCGCGAATGCCCTGTTCGTCCAGCTTCTCGCGGTCATAGCCGGCGACGCTGGCCGGGACGTCGCTCAGCCGCTCGGCACGGCGGTTGACGGTGACGACGATCTCGTCCGTAGCTTCGCTCTCCTGCGCGGATGTCGATAGGGTCTGGGCCCGCGCGGTGCCGATTCCGGCCGCCAGCGCATAGGTTCCGGCCATGCCGAGTCCGGCAATGAGCAGCCGGCGTGCGTTGATCCTGTTCATTCTTCCTCCCCGATCCGGGACTTGCGGCGGGTCTCCATCCCGGGCCTCGCCATCATCTCCGTCCCTGGCCGCGATTATCCGGGGCGGGCGCCGCGTCCGCCATCGCCATCAGGAGTGGATTCGCGCCAATTGGCGGTCAGGCCGCGCCATCGCAGCGACAGGGGCTTCCCCGGCGGGAAATCGGAGAGGATGATGACGGTGACGGATCGAGCGGGAAGCGATGGGACAGGACGGTATCACCGGCACGGCGCGGACGATCACCTTCGTCGCATTCGACGATGTCGCGCTGATCGACTTGTTCGCGCCGATGGAGACGCTGGTGATCGCCAATGCGATGGCCGGGGGCGGGCGCTACCGGATCGGGCTGGCGTCGCTGCGCGGCGGAACGGTGACGGCGGTGGGCGGAGTGCGGGTCGAGACCATCGCGCTCGACGATGCGTTCGCCGCGGACACCGATACGCTGATCGTCGCGGGCAGCGGCGCGGTGCTGCCCGAAGGCGAGCTGGCGGCACTGGTTCCCTGGTTGCACGTGCATGGGCCCGCCTATCAGCGGCTATGTTCGGTGTGCACGGGGGCGGTGATTCTGGCGCGGGCAGGGCTGCTCGACGGGCGGCGGGCGACGACCCACTGGGCGGCGCTCGACACGCTCCAGCGCGAGCATCCCGGCGTGACGGTCGAGCGCGGGCCGGTGTTCGTCGAGGATCGCGCCGTCTGGACATCGGCCGGGGTTACGGCGGGGATCGACCTGGCTCTCGCGCTGATCGAGCGGGATCTGGGCCACCGCATCGCGATGGCGGTGGCGCGGACGCTGGTGGTGTTCATGCGGCGCCCGGGCGCACAGGATCAGCTCAGCCATGTGCTCACCGCGCAATCGGCGTCCGACCCGGCCTTCTCCAACCTGCTCGCATGGATCGCCGACAATCTTGCCCGCGACCTGTCGGTCGCGCGGCTCGCGGAGCAGGTCGGGATGAGCGTCCGCACCTTCGGCAGGCTGTTCCGGCAGGCGGTGGGGGACACGCCCGTGCGTACCGTCGAGGCGATGCGGTTGCGCGCGGCCGCCGAGGCCCTGGCGAGCAGCGACCGATCGATCAAGGACGTGGCGCGGATCACCGGCTTTGGATCAAGCCAGAATCTGCGCCGCGCCTTTCTGCAGCATCATGGCGTGACGCCCGGGACGTATCGCGATCGTCACGCCGGCGAGGTTGCTACGCCACCAGTTCCTTGAGCGGCGTGGCGGCGTCGGCCAGCTTTGCGGGGTCGATTGCGAGCCGCTCGACGACGAGCTTGCGGCCCTGGACATAGTCCCTGGTCGCGTTGACGCAGTCGAGGGCGATGATGTGGCCTTGGTTCGTGTAGAGGACCGAGAAG
>Ga0247823_10000236_pt1 | contig 47095 bp, 65 predicted proteins | sample 13C_PalmiticAcid_2_FD_192426 | JGI IMG/M metagenome (GOLD analysis project Ga0247823, IMG submission 192426) | Soil microbial communities from agricultural site in Penn Yan, New York, United States - 13C_PalmiticAcid_Day30 | ecosystem: Environmental > Terrestrial > Soil > Agricultural land... | reverse complement strand
GGGTGGAAACGTATGCTGGATCCGGGCAGTAACCGCGAGCTTCCGCCGATCCCGGCCAAGCGCTACTTCACCATCGGTGAGGTCAGCGAACTCTGCGACGTGAAGCCGCACGTGCTGCGTTACTGGGAGACCGAGTTCCCCAGCCTGGAACCGGCCAAGCGCCGTGGCAACCGCCGTTACTACCAGCGCCACGACGTGCTGATGGTGCGCCAGATCCGCAGCCTGCTATACGAACAGGGGTACACCATCGGCGGCGCCCGACTGCGCCTGGAAGGCGATGGTGCGAAGCAGGAAGCCGCGCTGAGCCACCAGATCGTGCGCCAGGTGCGCATGGAGCTGGAAGAAATCCTGCAACTGTTGCGCCGCTGAGCGCGTCGCCCGCGCCTAGGAATGGGCGCGCCAATGCCGGTATAATCGACCGCCGCCTCACGGCGGACCCATCCGGGGTATAGCGCAGCCTGGTAGCGCACTTGTCTGGGGGACAAGTGGTCGTCGGTTCAAATCCGGCTACCCCGACCAAATTAGCTTTGAAATTCAGCGGCTTATCGGGCTTCCCGGTGGCCGCTTTTTTCATGTCCTCCCTATTCCTCCCTATTTCCTCCCTATCGAGGCACCCAAGGCTTGAGGCCAGGGACGTGATATGGCATGAATATCTTGTGAAACGTGATCCAACTCACAGCTGTCGGTGGCCGCAAACTGTGCGGTGCGGCGTTTACTAGGACATACCACGGAAGGTATAGTGTTCAAACTGTCAATCCACCCCGACGCTGCCGCCGACCTCCAGGCAATTCGCGCCGCCGATCGCCACACAGGCGCCGATCTTCTGACCTACCTGCAGGAGCTTAACGATGATCAGGATCAGCTCGACCTCCTTACGGTCCATGGCTACAGCTATGAAAACGGAGACTGGCTGGAGAACATCGACGTCTCGCGAATCGAATCGCAGCAGAAAGCCGGACTGAACCTCTGGCGACTGAAACTGTGGGACCTGGAGCGAGAAGGCATTCAGTACCGTTACATCTACGCCTTCACTCCACGCAGTCGCACCATTCATATCCTCGCCGTAGTCCACAGGGATCGTTTCAACTATGAGCCAAGTCACCCTATTACTCGAAGAGTTCTCGACGCCTACGCCCTCCTTTAGGGCCGGCGTCCAGCTGCCCCAGACTGCGACCTCGGGTGAGGTTGTGCGCTTTGTCATGCGCGGGGATGTCGACTACGGCCCAGGCCAGTCGATCGACTCCCTCATCGCTTCGATGGCGGAGCGTGACGAGACGCTTGTGGAGGATATGCAGGCAAGCCGTCGTCGCCGTGCAGATCGCGCAGCAACGGAGGGCGTGAAGTCCTTGAAGTCCCTCCGCTTAAGTCGTGGCTTGTCCCAAGCCGACTTGGCCAGCGCTGTAGGAATGCAGCAGCCCCATATTGCCCGCATAGAGAAGGGGAATAACTGTCCTACTCTGCAGACTTGCCGACGCCTAGCGATGGCGCTGGGCGTCGACATGAACACTTTGAACGAGCATATGCCTCAAGTTTCCGACTCCGTTGAGGTTGCTTCGTGAGGATCCAGCGATCGATTGGCGGCATCTTCTGTGACGACATTCGAGAAGAGGTCAACGGCAAAATCTCGCTCGTTGGGTGCTACACCGGCGGTATGCAGTTAGAGTCCTTCCCAGCAACGCTGCCCAAGCTCTGTGTCTTCGTGCGTGTGATCTTCTCGGCGCACGAGCCACCCACCAGTGTTTCGTTTCGGCTTCTGCGCGACGATGAGCAGTTGGTCGTTGGGCATCTGCCTCCCGAGACAATGCCGCCGGCGGCGCCGGAAGGTGCAGACGAGAGCCTGATGTCCGTCATCCACGGCCAGATCGTTCTGTCTCCGTTCGAGATTACTGGTCCTTGTACGTTGCGAATGCGCGCAGTGGTGGACGACGTGGAGTTGCGTGGGCTGTCGTTGAAGATCACGCAACGTGACCAGATCACAGTCGTGCCACCGGCCATCGCAGTTATTTGAGCCAGCCGTTTAGCATCGGCACTTGGTTTGTTCGCGGCTATGAAGAAGATCGAGGGTGTCTACAGGCACGAATCCGCGCGTCGGCTCGCGGATCTGTCAGGGGTCGAGGCAGATCTAGATCTGGTCATTAGGGCGTGTGACTTGTTTGCATGCACACCCGTCCTCGGTAGCGACGACGCGATACTCATGTCGAGATCGCTTGGGACGTTCGCGTTGGTTACTTATTGCCGCACTCTTGAGTCGCGAGTTCGCATCGGTATTCCGTCGCGAGTGATTCAAGGATTGCCACATGACCTGAAGCTTGCGCACGACTCGCTGAAAGCTATGCGGGACAAGTACGTTACGCACAGCGTCAATCTGGATGAAGGCAACCAAGTCGATGTAACTCTACAGAGTGACGCCTCGGGCAACCTTCGCCTCGACGCGCTAGGAACCAGTCACTCTAGGGTTGCTGGCTTCACCCACGAGGAAATGTTGTCCCTGCGCGCCGTGGCAACGGCCTTGAAAGCATGGGCGTCTGGCGAATGGGATAGGGAACGTGATGCGCTCTGGGATGTTCTAGACGCCATGGATCCGAACGAAGTTGTCGCCGCTCTGTCCGAGACCAGGCCAGTTGGGCATCCCGAGCGGGCGAAAACTCGGCGGGTGTATGGAAGCGCCGGCGATACGTAAGGGTGCAGGATCGAGCGTGCTCAAGGCAATTTGAGTCCCGGTGTCACGCGAGTCCAAGGCAAATCGTGGTCTTCGAGGTAGATCTCGGTCGTGGACAGTTCTTGGTGCGCGAGCAGCTCCTGCACCTGCTGCTTAGTCCAGCCGGCCTCGGACATCAGCAGGGCGGCACCCAGGCTGCGGATCTCGTGGAATGTGGGCGGGTGATCCCCGCCTAGCTCCAGCCGGTCACGAATCGACGCGAACTCGCGCGTGAGCTGTTCGGGCAAGACCTGGGTGGGGTGCGATCGCGCGGCGGCCTGGTGGCCACGGGGCTTCTGCTTCTCCGGCAGGCGGTGCACCAGGTAGGGCGAGACCACCTGGTCGCGGCAGCGATCAGTGACCGCCTGCAGGTCCGGCGTCAGTACGATCTCCAGCCTAGCCTGGCTGCTGTTCTCCGTCTTCTGCGGCACCACTCGCCACACCCCTTCGCGCACGTGTGCGAACTGGGCCGACACGATGTCCTCCCGGCGCTGCAGACTCAACAGCGACAGATCCATGGCGTTCTGCAGCCACAGCGGCGCGCTGGCATGGATGGCGCGATAGATCTCGACGGTCAGACGCTCGCGCTTACGCTTGGCGCGGTGCTTGAGGGTTTGCAGCGCGGGGTTCTCGGAGATCCACCCCTCCTGCAGGGCGCAGGCGAAAATCCAGCCGAGCACCAGGCGGTAGGTCTGCCGGCTGCGCGCCGATTCTGTCACCTGTCGGATGTACTCCGCGCAGTCGCGCACGGAAACCTCGTGGACCGGCCGCTTTCCGAGATCGGCCTCGATGCGCTTCAGGAAGACCTCGTACCAGGCGGCCGTCTTCGGCGCCCAGCCGCGGTGCGGCAGGTCATCCGCGCGCAGCACATTGATCGCCTCGGCCACGGTCTTGGCGCCGGCGGCGACCTTGGCGACCAGGTCGTTGCTGACCAGCAGGACGGCATTGAGCTTGCGAGCGGCCGCGAAGGCTTGGTCCTTATCCATGCCCATCCACGTCTCCTTCCGGGTCTGTGGGTGCCGGTACTTGTACCCACCCTTGCAGGGGTACAAGTTCGGTGGCCAGCCGGCGCGGCTGCGTGATCGGGCGCGTCCCATCATCTGAGCTTACCCCTTTCCCAGAACCCGGCTGACCAGGTCCTCCACGCCGGCGTCCTCATTGCCGGCCAGGAAGGCGTCCTCGTCGACATACCAGGTCTTGCCGATCTTCCGGCCAGGCAAGCGGCCAGCCCGCATCCAACGCTGCAGCGTGATGTCCGCCGGCCGGCTGGCCGGCGCGAAGTGCTTCTCCACGAATTGGTGGGCCTCCACGAGCTTCATTTCCGCTTCTGGGCCTCCGCCTTGCGCCGGTGTTGCTCTCGGCGAGCTGTGTTGAGGGTGATGATCTCCAGGCGGCAGCTCTCGGTGTACAGCGCCACAAGGTCGGCCAATTGCTGGTCGGTGAGTGCGCGAATGCGTGATCGGATGGCGAGGCCCTCTGTCACGTACTGAAGCCGGGGTAGGGTCATGCGGACCGCACCTTCAAAGTGATGCGCCTGACAGACAGGCGATGATGGAAGCGGCGGGGTACCGCGGCTGTACGAAGCCAGGGAAAGCGCCGGCGAATTGCCGCGCGCAGGCGATGGCTGTTGGCGTGCTGCAGGTGGCCGCCGTAGCTGGCCACCACACAGCGGATGCGATCGAGATCTCCAGGCGTGGCGCGGATGCGGCCGCCGGCGACGTGGCTGCCCTCCCATTGGGCAAAGGCCCGCCTCAGGTGCGTGATGACGCGTGGGCGCGCAAGCGTGTGCGTCGGGTAGATCACGTAGCCCAGAAAGTCGAGGCCGTCGGTCAGCCGACGCAGGCGGATCTCCGGCTTGAGCGACAGGCGCAACGTACCGGCGAGAAACTCCGTGATCTGACCCTCCCAGCGGGCGAGCTGGGCGCGGTCGTGGTGGAACAGCACGAAGTCGTCCACGTAGCGCAGGTAGCGCTTGGCCTTCAGCACGTGCTTAGCGAACTGGTCTAAAGCGTCCAGATAGACGTTTGCGAAGAACTGCGAGGACAGATTGCCGATGGGCAGCCCGCAGCCTGGGCGGGCATTGGCCAGCCGCTTGTGCGCCGGCACCTGCGCCAGCTCCGCGGCCGTGGCGCGCACCTGCACGCCGGCCTTGCCCGGATCCTGTCGCAGCAGCGCATGAGTGACGCGCAATGCCTGTTCGGGCAGTCCCGCTCGCCGCAGTCGTGGCTTCAACAGGGACCACAGCGTGGGGCGGTGGATGCTGTTGAAGAAGTTGTGGATGTCCAGCTGCAGGTAGTACCCGCCGCCCTGGCCGCTGTGGACCTGACGGGCGAAGGTCTGCGCGCGGCGCACGGCCGCGTGCGTGCCCTTGCCGCGGCGGTTTGCGAAGCTGTCGTGGATGAAGCCGCGCTCGTAGACGGCCTCGAGCTGCGGCACGAGCCAGTGGTGCACCACGCGATCGCCAAAGTCCGGAGCATGGATCTCTCGCGCCTTCGGGCGCGTGGCGATGAAGCAAGTCGAACGGCTAGGCGACCAAGTACCGGCGAGGATCTCGCGCTCCAGCTGGATCAGCCCGTCCATCCAGCGTGCGTCGAAACGCAGCTGGTTGTGGCTGGGCACCTTCTGCCTGCGTGCCCGGCGCCAGGCGTGATACAGCTCCTGTAGCAGTGCGGGCTTCCCTTCCCCTTGAAACTCACCGACGCGGCGCACGGCCAACGCGAACCCGTTGTTGTTGCGGTGGTTGTTGTTGACGTTGCCGTTGTTGAAATTGACGTTCCACGCGGACGCCGAGGACCAGGCGGCCGCCTCCCCGTACACTTGCGACCAGGCCGCGCAGCCCGGATGCGGATAGCGCGGCTTCGTCATCGATTGGCCCCCGCGGAGGCGGCACGGGTACTCAGTTTCTGGCCACGCTCCGCACCGGACTGCTGGCCGGACGGATTCTGGGCTTGAGGGGAAAGCTGGCGGTTCCACCCGCCGACCTGGGCGCCAAGCTGCTCAGCCTGGCGCGCAAGATGCTCGAACTGCCTGAAGCTGCGGAAAGCCTGGATCAGCTTGGCCGTCTGCATGTACTGCTTGAGTTCGTCGACGGCCCACACCAGCTGGCCCACCCACCGGCGGCGATGCGCCATGTCGCGCCACGCGCGTGATGCGAGGTGCACGACATGGGCCGCAGCCCGGCGCAAATCGCTGCCGATCTGGTACTTGTGGTAACGATCGAAGGACCGCACCGCCTGCTCGATGTCCACGAGCAGGCGCTGCGATGCCTTGATGATCGGCGGGGGCTGGAAGCGGGACGTCATCTGTCAGATCAGGTCAGATGGGCCGACTACTGACCGACGCGGCGCACGGCCAACGCGAACCCGCTGTAGCCGCGGCGGGAGGAGCTGACGCCGCCGCCGTCGAAAAGGACGAGCCACGCGGACGCCGAGGACCAGGCGGCCGGGGTCTTGCTCCAATACCAGTCGTTCTGGATGTCGCGGAAGTACTCCGTGTGCACCGCCGGGTTGTAGCGCTCGCGATCAATGAGCAGCTGCAGCTCGTCGATAGTGGGCAGGTCCCAGTCGTTGGCATCGAGTAGCGTCAGCGCCGAAGCCTGCGCCTGCAGCGATTCCTGGTCCGTCTCCTCGGCATTGATCTGCGTGGCTGTGAAGATCAGTCCGTGCTCGGGCAGCTTCACGGCGACCCAGTCGGTCGCATCGGCGGGCAGTTCCTGGCCATCGGCGGCCAGCTTGATCATCGTGAGCTTTTTCATGTGATGTGCTCCTGGAAGGAAGGGCAAAGGGGCCAACTACTGACCGACGCGGCGCACGGCCAACGCGAACCCGTAGTAGCTGCGGTGGAGGTCGAGGACGTCGCCGTCGTCGAAATGGACGCCCCACGCGGACGCCGAGGACCAGGCGGCCGGCGTGCTCGTCCAGTGCCAGCGCGGCTTCACGCGCGGGAAGAAGTTCGTATCGATGGCCGGCTCGTGGCGCGTGTCGTCGATGAGCGAGGCCAGCTCCGCGCGCGTGGGCTGGCGCCAGTCGTCGTGGTCGAGCAGCCGCAGATTGCGGCACAGCTCGTTGCAGTGGTCGTGCGCGACGCCACTGTCGCTGTCGTCGGGGTCGCCCAGGGATTCGACAGACCACATGAGCTTGTTGGCACGATCGAGCACCGCGACGTGGTCGGTGCGATCGCTGGACTGCTCGTCGACGCTGCCGTCTGCGAAAACCTTGATGAAGCGCGGTGCGTTGTTGGCTTCTGCAGAAGCGAGATCGACCTGCACGATCTGGCGAGTGGCCAGTTCGGCAGCAGCGAGGTCGGCCAGGGCTTTGCCACTGCCAGCGGCGTGCAGGTGGACGGTGACCTGGTCCGCGTGAATCGAGATGCTTTCCATGGAGGTGCTCCTCAGTGGCGCCGATCGGACGGCGTGACGGCGTGACGCGGCAGAGGCCGCGGCGGGATGGGCTTGCCCTGGTCGGCGAGCTGGGTTTCGAGCAGTTCGATGTACTGGTCAGCCGCCTCCCACTGCTTTGCGAGACGCGTGAAGTGGTCGGCATTGACGGTCAGGCCGAGACCCTCGTTTTCGCGCGCGATCGCGTGCAGGGCATCGGGTCCGGTGAGTTCTTTGGGCATGGGCGTTCTCCTGGCGGTGGGTTGTCCTTCGCCAGGTGCAGCTGGATGCGTTCCAGCAGCAGGCGAGGGCAGAGGTGGTCGGGTAGGTCGTGCAGCACGCGTTCGGTGTCGCGTAGCAGCTGGTTCGCGCGCCTCAGTTGCTTGCCCAGGCGCGGGGCGGGTGGAGCGGTGTTCATTCGTCTTCGGGCTTTCGCCGTCGCTTCGCGCGTTCGCCGGACTCGTCATGCAGCTCGCGGCGTGTCTTGAGCGGGGAGCCCATCGGCGCGCCAAAGGCCGGCAAGACCTCGATGCGGTTGCCGCGCGTGGCGAGGAAGCGAGCGGTGTCCTTCGCGATCTGCTCGCTCTCGTGCTGCTTCTGGCGGCTGCGAGTCGGTAGGCTCATCCCTGCGCACTCCGCTGCGGGCACTGCGGATACGCGCACGGGGCGCCGTCGGTCTGGATGCAGCCGGGCTGGCTGCAGGGGTGCCGCTGCGAGTGGTTGCGCCAGCGGAGGTGGTCCAGAAAGCGCGTCATGAGGCTGCGCTGGATCTTTCCCGTGACGTCCTGTGCATTCCAGAGCTGTCGGTTGATCACCGTCTCGCACTCGCGGCAGACCTGCTTCACCTTGTCGGTCTGGTAGATACTCAGTAGGTCCACAAGGGGCGTGCCAGTGCGGCCGCAGGTATCACAGGCCATGGCGCGTTCCTGCGTATTCCAACTCCTGCGCACTCCGCACGCCGGCCTCGGTCAGCGTGATACGGGTGGGGAACTCGGGTTCGTCGAACGTCACCAAGCCCGCGTCGAGCAGGCGATTCACGGTGCGACGCGTGAAGGCCTGGAAGAGCTTCGGCCCGCTGTGGCGCACGGTGGATGTGCCCAGGGCGACGTAGCCACCGCAGGCGCGCTGCAGCGTGTGGGAAGGCGTGGCGATGGCGGCGAGAAGCGCGTCGCGCATCTTGGGCTGCAACTCAGGCATGTCAGCTCCAGTGGCCGCCAAATGCGGCAAGGGTCAGGACGATCAGGAACGCCACTAGCAGCCAGCAGAGGGCGGTGGCGGCGCGCATGCGTGGCTGGACGGGCGGGATGAAGTCGGGCGTGGTCGCCTGGATGCTCTCCAGGGCGCCGAGGTAGGGCTGACGCGTCATGCAACACCCGCCTGCTTGGCGGCATGCACGTCCTGGATCTCCGCATCGCACGCATCGCGCACGCTCAGCCACAGCCGGCGGCGGTCTTCGTCTGGCACGACTCGCAGGCGCTTGAGGTTGTCGAGCGATGCCTGATGCGCTGCGGCCACGGCATCAGCCCGCACCTGCAGGGGAACGCCCGTTTCGGCTTCGGCGGCTCGGGCCTCGGCATCAACCAGCTCGCGCTCGTAGCGGCTGGCCACCAGGGTGACGAGCAGCACGTTGAGTGCCGCGAACGCGGCGAAGATCAAGATGGTGTTCAAGCATGGCTCCTTAAGGCGTGGGCCCACCAGCTGCTGGGCTCGATGTCGCGATTGCCTTTGACGATCCGCCTCCCGAGGCAGACGGAGCATGGGTGGTGGTCGCAGGCGCTGTGGTCCTGCAGGTGCAGGTAGGAAGGCAGTGCTGCATTGGGCACGTCCGCGCGGCGGTCGAAGGCGGGGGCTTCGTTCATGCGCGCGGCTTCCGGGTGAGGCGTGCTTCTGCGCCGAGCGCGGCGAAGGCCAGGACCATGAGGGCGAGAGCGGGCGCGGTCATGCGGCACCGCCCGGCGTGCGCGCGTGTTGCATGCACAGCAGCTGCACATGGCTGGCGACGATGTAGCCGTTGCGCCCGTGCTGGTTCTCGGAGATCACCAGGCGCGTGGCCTCGCGGCGCATGTCGGGGCGACCAGCGCGCTCCAGCTGCTGGTGGGCGCGGCGCACGGCGCCGAGCTCGATGACGAGGGCAGCCATCAGCGTGCTTCCCGGCCAATCTCGCGGGCGCGGATCTCCGCGCGCTCGCTGGCCACGTGCAGGCGCGGGGCATGGCGGCGGTTATGACCAGCCCGCAGCTCTTCGGCGTGCGTGTGGTCGTGGCTGCTGCAAGCGAGCAGGCAGCGCGTGGCGACATGAGGGAGGGCGGCCAGCGTCTGGTCGAGCTGGTCGTCGGACGAGGTATGGGCGTCGAACATGGCAGCGTCTCCGGTCAGATGGGCAAATGGGCCGATTACTGACCGACGCGGCGCACGGCCAACGCGAACCCGTTGAGGTAGCGGTGGGAGTCGTAGACGAGGCCGTAGTTGAAATTGACGAGCCACGCGGACGCCGAGGACCAGGCGCACAGGTCGCTGCTCCAGAACCAACCGCCGTCGATGGCAGGGAAGGCCTCGTTGTCGATGGCCGGGCTGTGCCGGGTGATGTCGACGAGCGTGAGAAGCTCGGCACGCGTGGGCAGGCGGAAGCCGCCACCGTCTCGTTCGACCGCGGCGCACGTATCGATGGCCTGCTGGTGCTCGAAGCGGCCTAGCGGCTTGCGCAGCCATTCCAGGCCGGTGGTCGTATCGACGACGGTAAGGGCGCTGGTGGCGTCCCCGTTGGGGTAGGTGAAGCGAGCTGCGGCGTTGGACATGGCGGCCTCCGGATGAAAGGAGAGCGCCGGCGGGTCAGTGCCTACGGCCAGGGGAGGGGCCTATGGCGACCGGAAGGGGAGTCCGGCGGGGTGGCGACCCGCCGGTCGCCCAGGCCGATGACCGACCCGGTGCGAAGCATTAAGCACACTTAGCGTAATGTCAAGCAGTCTTTGCAACTTTTCAGAAAGGACGCTTAGCGGGGTGTGAAGCTATCGTCTGGGTTGTCCAGGTAGGGGGGGGGTCGCAATGGATTGCTGGAAGCGCACGATGGTTGGGGTTGCCATGGTCGTGGCCGTGGCGGGATGCGGGCCTAGCCAAGGAGAGCTCGAAAGGCAGGGGCGAGCCGAGCGTCGAGCCGCCGAGGCCGCCCGGGTTGCGGCGCTGACCCCCGAGCAGCGTCAGGCTGAGGCGCGAGAGGCGGCGAGACTCCAGCAGGTCGCGCGCGAGCGCGAAGAGCTGATTCGGGAAGGGCAGCGACAGGCCAAATGGGAGTCTTCTGCTCGTGGCGCATGCATGCTTTCGATCAAGCGTGTGCTGCACGACCCCGACAGCGCGCAGTTCGATCGGACCAGTGCTTGGCCTGTGACTAAGAACGGCGACGGGACGAGCACGGTTGTGGTGACACTGCGAGCAAGTAATGCATTTGGGGCGCTGCGGATCGGCGCCTACGATTGCATCGTTCGTCCCGAAGGGACGAACGTGAGAATCATCAACCTCCAGCCGCGCCGCTAACTTGCGGGCGGTGCGAACGGCGAATCGAAGCCCTGATGGATGCAATCCTCGATCCGCTGCATGTGTTCCCTCAACTGGGAGACTTGCTCATCGTCGAGCGCCCCAATGCCGGATGCGCCAGCGTTATCCAACCAAGCCACTAGCGCGGATGTGGCGTTATGCCAGGTCGCGATTCGATTGATTGCGCGTACAGCACGTGCGCGGTCAGTGTCGTCCAGCGCGATGGGCTCTGGCTGATTCGCCGCAAACCTCTGATACCGGGCCCAGCCGTCCTCTTCTGAGGCGATCGCGGGTGCCGGACGCGGAACCGCCTCGGCCATCAGTTGCCTGAGGCGCGTCACTTTGTCGTGCATGAACTTCCCCTTGCGGCCTAGGCCGCAGCAGTCCGGACGAACCGCAGCACTTTCGCCCTGGGCATGCCCTCGGTGAGCAGTTCGTAGGTCAACAAGACGACCTCTGCATGCTTCGCGGGTGGTAAGGAGAGGCCTTCGCCCAGCGCCTCGGCTACCAGCTGGAAGGCGACTCTCCACTGCTCCGGTTGCACGGACTGAGACGCATACGGGGTCTGCTCTTCGCTAACCCGGAGAGGCACATGTTCCGGTTCACCCGTCAGCAACTCATAGCCTGAAAGCCCAACGGCGCGCGCGATGCGAAACAGTTGCTCGGCCTTCACGTGCTCGGGCACGACGTTGTCGTTGAGCCAGTTGCTGATTGTCGGGGTCGTGCTATCGGAGGCACGCGCCAAGTCAGCTGGCTTCGCCAAGCCTGCCTTCTTCATGGCGGCGCTGAGCCGCTGGCCGATTGTCATTCGGGACATAAAGCCAGCTTAACAACCGAGACGCAAAGAGGGCTTTACAAATGACGAAAGACCGCTTAGCGTGTCGTCCCCATGAGCGAGCTCACCAAGAAGGCAGTCCGAGAGACCCTGGGTGTCGACACCGATTCGGCGTTGGCCCAAGTGTTCAACGTAAGTAGGGCTGCCGTGGCGCAGTGGGATGAGGACAAGCCAATCCCGCCTGCCCGTCAGATGTGGCTCCGGCTCCACATGCCCGACAAGTTTCCGCCGCCGCAACGACAGGGGGCTGTCTGACATGCCCCGCGCACGCCGCTCGCTGACAGACGCCGAGGTCCTCGGTATGGCGCTGAACACCAGCACCGCCCGACGACTGCAGGGGCGCTGGCCAGAGGCTGAGGAGCGCCGGCATGACTCAATCGTGCACACAGCCAAGTTCCTTTGGCTGGCCCTGGGCCTGACCATCCTTGCCCTGGGTGCGACGTTCGCGTGGGAGTTGTACCGGGCCAAAGAGGACTGCAAGGACCTGACCAACACCGCGGCGCGCATCGAATGCACGCAACGCGGTGAAGGCAAGACGGGTGCGGAAGGGCAGAAGGTTCGACATGGCGCGCAGTCTGGCCGCAAGGCTGGGGGCGGCGCATGAAGCCTGCGCGTCAGTTTCTGCCCATGCGGCAGTCGGTGATCTACGGATACACGAGGCGGATGCTCGACGAGACGGCGACGAACGCCAACACGTTCGCAATGGTCGTGGCTGAGGCGTACCTGGCGCGTGTGGCTCCGGACCAGCGCCAGGTGAAGTTTCGCTTGGGCGAGGGTGATGAGCTCATCGCCGACATGCGGAACAACGGTCAGATCCTCCGCCGCTACATGGACGGCACGCTCAAGGTGCTGCCGGCCGACCTCGAAGATGCATGGGTGATGTCGCTGCCCGAGCCGTATCGCGCTGAGTGTGAGCGCGAGCTGGGCAGGCGGCGCGGCTACTACCCAGTGCGCATGCTCGAGCACACCGCCGGCGCTGAGGCTGCCGGCATGGCCCATCTGGCTACTGAGGTCGGGCAGCTCTTCGAGGCGCTTTCCCACGCACTCGCCGACGGCCAGATCAACGACAAGGATCTGCCGCATGTGGGCCGAATCCTCGACGAGACCGACGATGTAATCGCGGCCGTGCTGGGTATCCGGCGCGTGTTTCAGAGCTTGCTGCCCAAGGCCGCGGGGGCTTAGCGCCATGCACAGGGGGAATCACTACAGCCCGCTCAAGCCGGGCTTGCCGAATGCACGACGCACCGCGCCCGCATGGCTCGCAGCATGGTCGGCGCTGTGCGGGAACGTTGAGCCCATGACGAAGGCGGAGGCCATCGCTGAGTACGATCGCATCGCTGTCGAGGAAGACGCACGTCGATCAGCGCAGCGCGCACTGCCTCTGCGAGGCGGCGCATGACGTGCATCCTTTCGAATCCCCGGCCCCCTCGGTTGAAAGCGGGATCGCGCGCGCAGAGGCATCACGTTTCAGTAAGGCGCGGCGAGTGGTCGAACCTGAATGGATGGGCCGGGCATGGGTCCTCCCTGGGCACCCCCTACGCGGGTAATTCGGACCCCGCTTTCTGTGTAAACAGTGGGGTTGGAAGTTACTGAAATGATGGCTTCCAACTACGATGACGTGCTGCACCAATTGCAGGACGCGGGGCTCATCCTTCCGAACAACGATCTGCGCATTGGCACGCACAAGCCAGTGCGAGTGTTCACTCAGGAAGGCGGGCGCGAACGCCGCGGGTGGTACCTGCTGAAAGAGTGGTCGCCGTCCATCGACAGGTTGCTGATCGTCGGCAGCTACGGGATCTGGCATGGCAACGACAACGGCGCGCAGAAGATCGCCCTGCCGAAGGACGATACCCGCCGCATCACCCCCGAACAGCGCGACGCCCTGAAGAAGGCCTGGGCGGAGCAAGCCAAGGCGGCAGAGCATCAGCGCGCTGACGAAGCCGCCGCTGCTGCCGAGAAGGCGAGAAGAATGTGGGCGCGGCTGCAGCTGGAAGGCGACAGCCCCTACCTCAATACCAAGGGGGTCGGGGCCTACGGCCTGAAGTTCACTCCCAACAACACAGCAGTACTGCCGCTGGTTGACACCGGCGGCAAGATCCACGGCCTGCAGTTCCTACGTAGCACTGCCCAGGCGAAAGAAGGAAAGCGCCCTTCGAAGGAATTCTGGCCTGTCGGCCTGGGAAAGAAGGGACACTTCCACCTGCTCGGCCACCAGCCCCACTGGATCGTGCTAGTGGCCGAAGGGTACGCGACGGCTGCATCGTTGCACGCCGCCACCGGCTACCCCGTCGCCTGCGCGTTCGACGCTGGCAATCTCAAGCCGGTGGCCGAGGCGCTGCGCAAGCGGTACAAGCGCGCGAAGATCCTAATCTGCGCCGACGACGACTGCTTCACCGAAGGCAATCCCGGCGTCACCGCCGCGGGTGCCGCCGCCTTGGCGGTGGGCGGCGAATGGCTCGCTCCCACCTTCGGCGACAACGATGCTCGTCGCGAGAAGCACGAAGCGGGCAACGGCAAGCTCACTGACTTCAACGACCTGCACACGCTGGAGGGCCTTGCCACCATCACCGCACAGGTTGCCCGGCGCCTGGACGAACTGAAATGGTCACCCCCTGCGCTGCGCGCCGTTCCATCCCACACCGGGGGGCGGGGCGACAAGCTGCGGCCGTTGCAACATCTTGACGAACTGCTGGAGCGCTTCGCGCTGGTGTTCGGCGGGAATGGCGCGGTATTCGATCATCAGGAGCACTGCCTGCTGGCGCTGACTGACGTGCGTAACGTCTGCATCCGTGCCGACATCCACAAGGCGTGGATGGAGCACGCCGATCGCCAGATCGTGCGTCAGACGGAAGTCGGCTTCGATCCCGCCGGCACGGATGCCAACATCACCTGCAATCTGTGGGGTGGTTGGCCAACCGAACCCAAGGCCGGAGCGTGCACCCGCCTGCTAGACCACCTTCGTTGGATGTGCAGTGGCGAAGCGAATTCGCAAGCACTGTACGAGTGGGTGCTCCGGTGGTGCGCCTACCCGCTGCAGCATCCCGGCGCGAAGATGAAGACCACGATCGTTGTTCATGGTGGCCAGGGTGGCGGCAAGAACATCTTCTTCGAGACCGTCATGGGCATCTATGGCCCGTACGGCCGTCTGCTGGACCAAGATGCGCTGGTCGACAAGCACAACGACTGGGCCAGCCGCAAGCTTTTCCTCATTGCCGATGAAGTGGTCGCGCAGGCGCATCGCTTCGAACAAAAGAACAAGCTGAAGACGCTGGTCACTGGCACCTGGATCCGCATCAATCCCAAGCATATCGCGGCGTATGACGAAGCCAACCACGTCAACCTGGTCTTCTTGTCCAACGAAGCCATGCCTGTGGTGCTGGAGGAGGACGACAGGCGCCATTGCGTTATCTGGACTCCGCTAACCCAGCCGGAGAGCTACTACATTGCCCTGGCGGAGGAGGTCGAGAGCGGCGGCATCGCTGCGCTGCACGATTACCTCCTGCACCTCGACCTGGGCAATTTCAATCCGCACACCAAACCGCCGGTCACCGCGGCCAAGAATGAGCTGATCGACCTGGCTCAGGACTCACCCGTCGACTTTGTCGACGAACTGTTCGCGCAGCGGATCGCTGGGCTCAAGCCCATGCCGGGCAAGACTACCGACTGGTACGCCGTCTACAAGGCCTGGTGCAGCCTCACCGGCGTCCACCAGGCGCCCATCAAGCGCTTCCTTAACGCCATCTTCCGACGGCGAGGGTTCCAGTCCGTACCGGAGCGCTTCCGCGATGGCGCGTCGATCAAGCAGCAGCGCCTCTTGGTGTGGGGGCTTCAGCCGCCGGAAGGTGTCAGCAAGCAGGAATGGCTGGGGGACGCGCTGATCGACTTCGGCGAGGCGCTGAGTCGAACGCGCAACAGGGGGGCGCACGATGACATGTGACGGCAAAGACCTGCGCGACGGCAGTTGCTACGCGATGCGCGACGGCAAAAAACACTTGTTTCTAGCCATTGTGACGCGAGGGACGCCAAATCGTGGAATTCCCGCGTGCGCGTGCAAGTCGGACGGCATGGGTCAGCGCGGGCGGACTCGCGCGCGTACATGTAACTACGTGTCACTCGCGTCACATACGTCACACCCCTTGCGCCATGCGGGTTGGCGGGCATCCACAGGCGTCACGTCGCGCGTCACGCGCGCGAATCTCCTGTCACTTCGTTTGAAAAGGAAGGGAGAGGGTGGCTCTCATGGTTGAAACCCCAGCCCAGGAGAGCTTCAGCGCGTTTGCAGCTCGGCTGGGGGTGCGTCCGTCCCATGTGACTGGCCTACGCCACGCCGGCCGTCTGGTGCTCTCAGAGGACGGCAAGGCCGTGCGCGTGGCCGAATCCCTGGCGCTGATCGAGTCCACCCGCGACCCATCGAAGGATGGCGTCCGTGCGCGCCACGCTGTGGCACGCGGGCAAGGGACGGCGGCAGGGCCGGACGGAGACGACGAAGCGGACGTGATCGATCTGCCGGCAAGCAACCCTCATTCTGAGCGCCGTGCGAAGGCGCTGGCCGACAAGGAGGAAGCGCTGGCGAGAAGGGCCCTGCGCGAAGAGCTGGTGGAGATGGGCCAGCTGCTGGATCGCGGCGAAACGGTGGCGGCGCTGGCTGACGCAGTCGTGCAATTGCGCAGTCGGCTGGAGTTGTTGCCGGTCACCCTGGGCAAGCGTTTGGCGGGAATCAGCGATGAGAGCGAATGCCGGGGTTTGCTCCGCGATGCGGTCGAGCAGGCGCTAGACGAACTCGCCCGTAGGTTTGGTGCCATTGGGAGGGTGGACGGATGACCTACGCCCAGGCCAGCCTCGAAGTCTCCCGTAGCATCTCCCGCGCGATCGCCCCGAGGCGTCCTGGTCGTGTCAGTGAGTGGGCCGTGCGTCGTCGCAAACTGTCGACCAAGGGCAGCCAGATCCCAGGCGATTGGGACAACCGGCGCAATCCCCTGCAGGTGGAGATCATGGACTGCTTCAGCGCACGCAGTCCGGTGCGCGACGTGGTCGCCTTGCTGCCGATCCAGTTCGGAAAGTCTGAGCTTCAAACCAACATCCTGGGTTACACGGTCGAAGAGAATGCGATGCCGATCCTGGTGGCGTTTCCAGGTGAAGTGTCGCGCGACAAGTGGATCAACCAGAAACTCAACGTCATGCTGGAGACCACTCCGGCACTGCAGAAGCTACTGACCAGCAGCAACAGCCGCGAGACCGCAAACCGGCGCGACTTCAAAGATTTCCAGGGCTGCCAGCTCTACGTTGAGCATGCCGGTAGCCCCGTTCGGCTCAAGTCCACCAGCGCCGGCCTGGTCATCGCCGACGAGTTCTCAAGTTTCGCCAGTGCCCTCCGCAGTGGCGACGATCCTGAGGACATGCTCGACGGTCGAACCACGGGCTTCCCGTCCAGTTACAAGCGGCTGAAGGTAGGTACGCCCGAAATCCATGGTCAGTGTCGCCTGACGGCGCTGTGGGAGAAATCGGACCAGCGTCGTTGGCATTGGCCGTGCCCCGACTGTGGCCACGAACAGCCCTTCGAATGGAGTGGCCTGCACTGGGCGCCAGATCGCAGCCACTGCTGGTACGCGTGCCGCGAATGCGGTGTGGTGATCAACGAGCACCAGAAGACCGACCTCATTGCTGGTGGCCGCTGGATCGCTACCTTCCCGGAGCGCAAGCTGCGCGGGTATCACGCCAATGCGTTGTACTACCCGGATGGCTTGGGCGTGGGATGGCTCGAGCTGGTTGAGCTGTGGTGCGCCGCGCAGGGTGACCCGACCAAGCTCAAGACCTTCATCAACGATCGCCTTGCCGAAGCCTGGGAAGATCCGGCAGTGCGGGCGGTCAAGTTCAACATCATCGCCGACCGCGCCGAACCGCGGCCGCTGCGCCCGCTGCCGCTGTGGGCTTTGGCCATCACCTGGGGCGTCGATACGCAAGACAACCGTCTGGCAGCTCATGGCTTGGCATGGGGCAGGGGTATGACTTGCTGGCCGTTCGATTACGTAGAGCTGCCCGGCGATCCCAATGATGATGCCGTGTGGGCTGCGCTGATCGACCTCTTGGATAGGCCGGTGGAGCGGGAGGATGGGGCGATGCTGCGCCGCGATGCCAGCCTGCAGGACATGCTGGGCCACCGCACCGATGCGGTGAAGGCCTTCGTGCGCAGCAATCGCCTGCGCCGCCACATTGCCGGCTTCGGTGCCACGGCCAACAACGCCGTGCCGCTCGGTAAAGCCAAGATGCAGGAGATCAACTGGCGCGGCCAGTACGACAAGCGCGGCGCCTTGGCGTACCCGCTGGGAACGATCGCCATCAAGCAAATGCTGTACTCGTGGTTGGCCAGCGATGCGGACAAGGCGCCAGAAGATCGCCGCGTGCGCTTCAGCGATCAACTCAGCGGCGACTACTTCGGCGGCCTCACTTCCGAGGTCTACGACCCCCGGAAGAACCGCTTTGAGAAACGCAAGGGCGCTCCCCGAAATGAGCCTCTGGATACGTGGATGCAGGCCTATGCCGCTGCCCTGCATCCGGAACTTCGCCTCCATCGCTGGACCCGTGCCGACTGGGACCGCAGGGAAGCGCAGCTCATGGCTGGTATCGGAAAGCGCGCTTTGGATTCCCGTGAAACACCAGCATCACCCCAGCCCGCACCCGCGCGGTTGGATTCCCGTGAAACACGACCCGCATCGCCGCGCCGCCGCGGCGGCTGGAGAGACTAATGGCCGACGACGCAAAAGCCGAAGACTTCACCACGCCGCTGCGGACCGAGTTCGCGGCCACCATCTGCAAGGCGGTTCCCGGCATTCCCGCCCACCACGCGCTGCAGCTGGCCGACACGTTGTGCGCCATCCAAGCCGACGTGCTAGCGGGCAAGCGGGTCACCTTTCGCGCCCGACCGCAGGTCGATGGTGAAGCCATCACGGAGGACTGGCGCAGGGGCATGTCATTGCCGGAGATCCGCGCCAAACACGGGGTCAGCAAGCCGACGGCCTACAAGTACCACCCGAACGCAAAAGCGCGACAAGCGCGCGCCGGTTAGAAAAATAGTCTACGAAAACCCACGACCGTAGACTCACGGATGTATACCTTGCGTGTCCATGTCGACACAGACGCGCCTGGACGCCTACCTCGCCGCCGAAACCCGCATCCTCACCGCGGGCTTCAGCGTTCGCCTGTCCGAGCGGCAGCGACAGGAAGCGGAACTCGCCAGCATCCAGAAGGCCATCAAGGAACTCGAAGCACGCCTTGCCGCTGAGCAAGGCCGCCCCCCGAGCCGCGGTAGCCTACGTTTTCGCACAACGGTGTTCGATTGAAGCCGACCCTGCTCGATCGTGGTCTGGCGGTCTTCGCACCGCGCTTCGCCATGCGGCGCATGCTGGCGCGCTCCGTGCTGGGGATGTACGAAGGCGGGCGTAGTACGCGACGCCGCAGGAAATCCCGCGACAACAGCACCGGCGAGCGACTCGTCGCTCGCGACGCTGCCACGGTCCGCGCGACGATCCGCGACCTCGAGCGCAACTACGATCTTGTCGACGGCGCGCTGTCCACTCTGGTGCGCAACATCATCGGCCCGACTGGCATCAGCATCGAGCCGACGCCGCGGATCGGGACGCAGGGCGACAAGTACGACAGCATCGACGACGACTTCGCGCGCGAGCTGCTCAATCTGTTCCGCGAGTGGTCCGTCAGTCCGGAAGTGACCCGCACGCTGAACTGGGTCCAGGCCCAAGAGTTGGCGTGCCGCTCCTGGTTGCGCGACGGCGACCAGTTCACGCAGCTGGTGGAGGGAACCGGAGCGCTGATCAAGCACGGTTCGCGTGTGCCGCTGTCGATCGAGCTACTGGAGGCGGACGTAGTCCCGCTGGACTACAGCCAGGACTCGCCGAATGTCGAGTGCGGCATCGAGCGCAACGCATGGGGCCAGCCCACCGCGTTCTATTGCTATCGCGAGCACCCGGGCAATGGACGCGGATTTGTTGCGAGCAGCCTCAAGCGCGTTCCGGCCGAACGCTTCCTGCACCTGGCGGTCCGGCGGCGCCTGTCGGGCTTGCGCGGAATCAGCCTCTTCGCCAGTGCCATTGATCGCCTGATCGACATCAAGGACTACGAAGAGTCCGAGCGCACAGCCGCGCGCATCGCGGCGCGCATCGCCGCCTACATCAAGCGCGACAAGGACATGGAGGGCTGGGCGCCGGAGGTGGACGCGGCCGGTCAACCCGTGGAGCGCGATTTCCTGCTTGAAGCCGGGGCCATCTTCACCGACACCGCGCCGGGCGAGTCGATCGAGATGATCAACCCGAACCGGCCCAACACCATCCTGGAGCAGTTCCGCACCGCCATGATGCGCGCCGTCTCGCGCGCCATCGGTCTGAGCTATTCCAGCCTGTCGGGTGACTACGACGGTACGTATAGCGCGCAGCGGCAGGAGCTGGTGGAAGCCTATGACGGCTACCGCGCGATGACGCAGACGTTCGTGGCGCGCTTCGTCCAGCCGATCTGGGAACGCTTCGTGCAGATGGCCATCGCGTCGGGCCAGCTGAAGGTGCCGGCACACATCCGTCCGGAGACCGTCGCCCAGGCGATGTTCCGCGGGCCGAAGATGCCCTGGATCGACCCCAAGAAGGAAGCGGACGGTCTGCAGGCGCTGTTCGATGCCCGTATCAAGTCGCGCACGGAGGCAATCTCCGAACGTGGCGGCCGCGTCCAGGACGTATTCGAAGAGATTGCGCGGGAGCGCGCATTGGCCGACGAACTCGGTTTCCCGCTCGACAAGGCGGCCACGGCGACGGCACTGCCCGCCAACGTGCCCGATGACGACGAGTCCCAGAACCGCCGCGCTCACGAGCGCGGCCAACGCGTGCGTCCTGCGCGCTCCACCGGAGACCTGCACTGATGAAACCCCTCGCGACCCATCGTCTGTTCGCGGCGATCGGCATTGCCCTGGCCACGAGTGTGCAGGCCGGGCCCCGCACGCAGGACCGTCCGCACATTGCGCCCGTGATGCGTCTGCAGCCCAGTGCATCCGTCGACGGCAGCTACGACCTGCTGATCTACGGCGACATCGGTGACAGCTGGTGGGGTGACTCCGTCACGGCAAAGTCCGTGGTCGAGCAGCTCAATGCGCTGGATGCCACGGTGGCCACCATCAATGTGCGCATCAACAGTTACGGCGGCAGCGTCGCTGACGGCCTGGCCATCTACAACGCGCTGAAGCGCCATAAGGCGACCAAGGCGGTGACCGTGGACGGCGTGGCCATGTCGAGCGCATCGCTGATCGCGATGGCCGGCGACACGCGGGAGATCCCGCCAACGTCGTTGCTGATGATCCACGCGCCCTGGGGCGGTCTGTACGGCAACGCCAAGGAGATGCGCCAGTACGCGGACATCCTGGACAAGTTCAGCGAGTCCATGGCGGACGCCTACGTCGCCGCGTCCGGCATGTCGCGGGAAGACGTGCTGGCGCTGCTCACCGACGGCGAGGACCACTACTACACCGGCGACGAGGCGGTAGCAGCCGGCTTCGCCACGTCCTCCAACACCGCCGCCGACCAGGACGACGACGACAACGACGAAGATGAGAGCGCTCGCGCCAGCGCCTTCGCGCAGTCCCTGCTCGAGCGCATCACCGCACGTGGCGCTACTGCACGCTATGCCGGCCTCGCCGTCGCCGCAGCCATGCGCCGCGCTCCACACGCGACGCCTGCCCCCGCAGCTCCTGCAGCGGATGCCCCGAACCCGCCGGCGGCCAGCGCCGCGGCACCCCAGCCGGCGCCCGCCGGTACTTCTACCGTCAAGGAAACCGCAACCATGCCCAACCTCACCGAAGACCAGAAGAAGGCGCTGGCAGCCCGCCGTCAGGCCATCCGCGGCGCTTTCGCTCCGTTCCTGGCCCGCACTGATCTCGACCAGGCTGCCGTCATCAAGCTGCAGGACGAATGCCTCGACGACGACGATATGACCGTCGACGCCGCGGGCGCCAAGCTGCTCGCGCTGCTCGGCAAGGACACCGCCTCCGTCGCCGGTGGCCATCGGGTCGAGGGCCTGAGCCAGGACGAGACCAAGACCTATCGCGAAGGCATGGCACTCGCGATCGAGCATCGGAAGAATCCCGGCGCCAAGCTGGACGAGCGCGCGCGCGAGTTCCGTGGCATGACGCTGATCGACATGGCGCGTGACTGTCTGGCACGTGCCGGCATCCAGACACGCGGCATGTCGCGGCAAGAGATCGGCGTGAAGGCGCTGCAATCCACCAGCGACTTCCCGGCCATCCTGGAGAACGTGATCACCAAGTCACTGCGCCGCGGCTATGACGGGACCAGCCGCACCTTCGTGCCGTTCTGCCGCCAGGCCACGTTGCCCGATTTCAAGGAAGTCAGTCGCGTACAGCTCTCCGGCGCTCCGAATCTGAAACGCGTCCTGGAGGGCGCGGAATACGAGTTCGGCAACTTCAGTGACGGTGGCGAGAAGTACGCCGTGCAGAAGTACGGCCGCATCGTGCACATCTCCTGGGAAACCCTGGTCAACGACGACCTCAACGCCTTCACCGCGATCCCGCAGGCGTTCGGCGCCAGCGCCGGTGACCTGGAGTCGGACATCGTCTACGGCATCCTCACCGGCAACCCGAGCATGTCCGATGGCGTGGCGCTGTTCCACGCCAGCCATGGCAACTTGGGTACGCCGGCGGCCCTGATCAACTCGATCAACCCTAACCCGGCCGTGCCCAGTCCGCTGGCCGAGATGCGCCAGGGCATGCTGCTGCAGAAGGGACTCGAGGGCCGGTACATCACGGTCCGTCCGCGCTTCCTGATCGTGCCGCCCGGCCTGGAGGAAGCGGCACTGCGGGTGACCAACGCGGCCATCGTCGCCGCCCGCGGAAACGACGCGAACGTGATCGGTCCCTCGCTGACCCCGATTGTCGAGCCGCGACTGCACGACTCCGATGCGGACGCCTGGTACGGCGCCGCCGAGCCGACCACGGTCGACACGATCGAGTACGCCTATTTGGAAGGAAATGAGGGCGTGTTCACCGAAACCATGTCTGGCTTCGATGTGGACGGGCTGAAGGTCAAGTGCCGCCACGTGTTCGGCGCCAAGGCAATCGACTACCGCGGCCTCTACAAGAACGCTGGCGGCACGCCGACCGCATTCCCGGGCCCGTAACCGTGTACCGCTGAGCCCGGCGTCGACCGGCTCAGCTTCGCAACCCATCCCTGCACTGAGGAACAGCACCATGGACAACTTCGTCAGCGACGGCAACACCGTCAGCTACACCAACGGCGGCGGCAGCACGATCCCGTCCGGCACGCTGGTCAAGACCGGCCACACGCTGGGCTGGGCCATCACCGATATCCCGGCGGGTGCCACCGGCACCCTGCGTATCACCGGCAAGGGGACCGCGCCCAAAGTGTCGGCCGCTGTCTTCGCGGTCGGCGAGAAGCTCGTCTTCGACGTCAGCGCCAACAGCGGTGTTGGCGCGTTCGATGACTCGGCTGCCACGCCTGCGTCTGGCGACATCACCGGAGGCGCGATTGCAGCGGTGGCGGGCTTGAACAATGAGACCACGTGCACTGTGGTTCTGACGCCGGGCAATACGACGCTCACGGCATAAGCCTGGACCGCCGTCGCGCACAGATGCCCGGGTGGCGTGCGCGGCGGCGGGTTCTTTCACTCGACGTCGGACAGGGGCGATGAGCGAGCAGCACATGAAGCTTGAAAAGGCTGCCGAGAGCACCGTGACGCGCTTCCTCCTGCAGGCGGCAACGCCGGTTCTGCTGGGTTTGGTTGCGTTCCTGGGACAGCGGCAGCTCAACAGCATCGAGCGCAAGCAGGACGAGCAGGCGACAAGGCAAGAAGAGCAATCGAAGAGCACTGCAACAATCGCGTCGGATGTCCGCGATCTCAATACCCGGTTCGACCTCATGGCGGTACGCAAGTTGGACGAACTGGAGAAGCGCATGGAACGCGTGGAACAGGCACAGCAGACCCCATGAACACCAAGAGCAAGTCCATCTTCGTTTCAGCCGGCCACGGCGGCACCGATCCCGGTGCCGTCGCTTTCGCGCGTCGCGAGGCGGACATCGGCACGGAGTTTCGCAACATCGTCGCCTTCTACCTAGCGCGCATGGGCGTGGCCTATGCGATGGATGGCGACGGCGCGCTCAACCTGCCCCTGGCGATGGCCACGCAGAAGGCGCGCTCGCACGCGCTCGCCGTCGAGTTCCACTGCAATGCAGCCGTGGCGACCGCCACCGGCGTCGAGACGTTGTCCGCTCAGAAGGACATGCCTCTGGGCGGGTTGATCTGCGAAGCGATCGCTAAGGCTCTGCAGATCAAGTCCCGTGGCGCCAAGCCCGAGAACGCGGGCCAGCACCATCGGCTGGCGTTCGTGCAAGCCGGCGGAATCATCGTCGAGCTGTTCTTCATCACCAACCGCAGCGACCTGGCTGCGTACGACGCGCGCAAGTGGCTGGCAGGTCGCGCTGTCGCCGAGGTCCTCGCCGGCGCCCTCTCTTCCCTGGAGCAGATCCCATGAACCACCTGGTAGTCGCTTTCCTGATCATCGTGACCCTGGCGGTGCTGTGGGTCTTCTACGACAAGTTCACCAAGCGTGGCGCGATCCCGATCGCCAAGGCCGCGCGCGAGTTCACGACGTGGTGGGGTCTGGCAGGCATCGCCGCCGCCGACTACTTCCTGCAGCTGCTGCGGTGGGTGGCAGACTTCTGGGATCCACTCCAGACGACGATCGGCCCTGCGCTGTCCGCGCCCGGCATGGACAAGGTGGTGATGATCTGGAGCGCCGTGATGTTGGCGCTCAAGTTCAAGGGGCAGGCGCCGCGCCTGCAGCTACCGGACCTGCCGGCTTCGCCTGCGAGCGGACAGGGCGGCTGAGCCATGAAGCTGTTCGCCGGCGCCACCATCAAAGGCCTCGCGATCGCCCTCGCGGCGGTGAGCGTCCTGCTGCTTGCTAGCAATGGCATCTGGTGGGTGCACGCAGCGAGGCTTGGTGCCGGCCGTGACAGCGCGGAGGCCGATCTGGGCGCGCGCACCACGGAGCGCGATGCCTGGAAGCAGCGCGCCGGCGAACTCAAGGCGGCGAACAGCGCGTACGACGCGGAGTTCAAGCGCCTGGTCGAGGAGCACGCCGCCGCCCAAGCCGAGATGGTCCGGCTGAAGGCGGCACACGCCAGCGCGCTGGCCGAGGCGCAGGCCGCGGAGGCCGACGCCGATCGCACGCTGCGCGCCTTCATGGACCGCTACGCGGCGCAGCTGCGAGCGCCGGACTGCGCCGGCGCCATGGCGGCCGTGGCGCGCTTCTGTCCCGCGCTGGAGGGCTACTGATGCGCATCCTGATCTTTCTGCTCGCATTACTCCTGCTCACCGGGTGGGGTGGCTGCGACAAGATCCAGCCGGACCTGCCGCCCGAATCGAGCGCCGTCCAGCCTAAGGCGATCTACGTTGACCGCGTGGTCTACGTGCCTGTACCGGCACACTTGACGCGGCAGGAGCCCGTGCCCGAGGGTCCGATCACCCAGTGCTTCGATGTGGGCGCCAAGCGCCGTGCGGTGATCGTCGGCCAGAACGCGCGCCTCAAGGCGATTGCAGAGATCCAGGGCACCGAGGTGAAGCCGTGAGCCTGGTCCGGATCGAGGTGGATGCGGACAACGTGCTGGCACGCCAGTTCACGGCTCTGGAGCGCGAGAACTTGCCGTTCGCTGCCATGCAGGCGTCCAACGCGGTGGCAGTCGAGATCCGCGGTGTATGGGCTCTCACCTCTGGTCGCGTGTTTGATCGCCCGACAGCGCTGACGGTGCGGGCGGCGCAGTACGAGAAGGCGACCAAGCAGAAGCCCTACGCGGTGATCAAGCTGCGGGACGAGGCCGTAAATGGCACGCCGCCTGCCCTGTATCTTTTCCCGCAAGTCCAAGGCGGCGAGCGCCGGCCGAAAGGCATGGAGCGCCTGCTCCAGGCGCGAGGTGCGATGCCGGCGGGGATGTTCGCCATGCCTGGTCGGGGAGCTGAGCTGGATCAGCACGGCAACATCAAGGCCAAGCAGGTGAATCAGATCCTGTCCCAGCTGGGCGCGCGCAACGATCGGTATCAGAACGAAACTGAGGTCAGCCGCGATCGTCGCCGCCGGCGTGCCGCCAAGCGCGGCGTGCGCGGCGGGGAGTACTTCGCGCTGAAGGCGAAGCGCGGCTCGCTGCTGCCCGGTATCTATGAGCGACTGGTGACCGGATTCGGCACCGCGCTGCGCAGCGTGTTCGTGTTCACCCGCAAACCGAAGTATCGGGCGCGCTACGACATCTTCGGCCTGGCCCAGCGGACATGGGACAAGCTCATGCCGTTTCACTTCAACCGCGAGCTGCAGAAGGCGCTCGACACCAGCAAGTTCAGGGGGCGCTCGTGAGCGAAGGCGCCTTCCGTCGAGGTTTCGATGCGGACTTCCGCGCCGTGTGGGGCGCGGCGGTCGGTGGCATCAGTGGAATCTACACCTCTCCGACCGGATCGGTGACAGCGAATGTCGACGTTCTCGTCGACCCAGCGGTCGATCACTTCGGCGACGACGTGGGGCAGCTGTCGTTCGAGAAGGCCCTGATCACTTTGTTCAACGACCAGGTGTCGCCGGAGACACAGGGTAGGGTGGTGGTCGACGGGGAGACCTACATCCTCGTCAGCCGAACTGAGCGATGCGACGAATCGCGCAGCCAGTGGGTGGCGCGCCATGGCTAGCCCTCGCCAGATCCTGCTATCGGCGACGCTCGACTGCTTGCGCGAGATCCTGCAGGCGGATGGGTACCGCACTGACGCCGGTGCTGATGTGACCGACGAGCCCGCACCGGCCGCGGCTTCCGAGAAGTCCAGCCCGTTCCTCTCTGCCGTGTGGGTTCGTCAGGAGAGGGCGACCGAACCGGCGGTGTCGCGTACGCATCGTCTGACGACCTTTCGGGTTGTCGGTCAGTTGCCGTCAGACATGGACAACGCGCAGGAACGCGTCGACGCCCTGACCAGCGACGTGGAGCGCGCGCTCGACGCGCGCCCGGAGCACTGGCCTGCAGGTTTCAGCAATCCGATCTACGTCTCGGCCGAGCCGCTGGCGGCACAGCCTGAGGCCGGCTACGTCGGGGTCGCCATCACCTACACCAGCAACATCCCCATTAAGTAACCCGCCGCCCAGCGGCCCTACCGGAGATCCACCCATGAACATGCAAGACCATAGCTACCTGGGTAGCGGCAAGCTCCTGCTGCGTGAGTTCGGCTCGGCCGCCCCGTTCGACGACGCCGGCAACTGCTCGGCGCTGACGCTCAGCCCGCAGACCAATCAGCTGAACCTGGCCGACTACACGCAACCGGGTGGCGGCAATCGCAACACCGTTGATCGCGTGACGGGTGTCAACATGAGCTACACCTTCCACGACTATGCGCCGTCCAATTTCGCGCGCTCCCTGCGCGGCACGACGGCGGCGGTGGCCGCGGGCACCGTGACCGATGAGGAGCTTGTGGCCTACAAGGGTGGGTTCACCCCGTTCGCCAAGATCGCCTCGGCATTGACCACCGTCGAGCCTGCGGGCGGCGGCACTGCCTACGTGGCGGGGACCGACTACGTCTTCCAGGATGGCGGTATCTACATCCCACCGACCAGTTCGATCCCCGATCCCGTTGCGGGCGCCGAGAACATCCAGGTGACCTACACCAACCCGGCGCAAAAGGTCACCCAAGCGCTAGTCAATCCCGCCAAGCAATACGAAGCGCTGTTCGTGGGGCTCAAGGAAGCGCAGAGCGGCAAGGCCGTGCGCATCCGTGCGCACAAGGTCAGCGGTGGCGTCCTGCAGGAGATGGGCTTGATCAGCGAAAACTACGGTGCCGGTACGGTCGATGGCGCCCTGCTGGCCGACACCACGAAGGGCGCAGGTCTCTCGAAGTACTTCATCGTCGAGCAGGTCGATTGATGGACCCGTTGGATGTGATCGACCCGGCGCCCCGGATCGCCCACTTCCGTGGTGAGCGGCTGGAACTTCGGCCGCTCACCCTGGGCGATCTGCCAGCGTTCTCCCGCCTGGTCCGTCCCGTCGTTGAAGAGTTCTACGGTGGTCGGCACCCTGAGTGGGAGGGCGATGACACGCTCATGGCCATCGAAATGCTCGAACTGCACGGTGAGTCCATCATCGAGGCCGCGGCAATCGCGACCGGCAAGCCCGCCAAGTTCATTGCCGAAGGAAAGGGGCCGGCCGAGCTTCTTGACCTCATTCGCGCGATCGTCGAGATCAACCGCGATTTTTTTTTGAATCTGGTGCGGGTGACGCAAAGCAGGCTACGGGCGCGCGACGCGAATGGAGTTGGGCCGACACCATCCACCGTCTCGTTGCAGCCGGTTACGCGCTGACCGAGATCAGGGGCATGACGATCGGCCAGGCGCGCGCCTACGGTGCGGCCGCGCAGGCCGCTCGATGCAGAGACCTCTATGACTTCGCAGCGGTTCTGAGAGCCGCTCAGTACGACGCGCCGAACTTCAAATCATTCCTGGAACGCCTGGAGCGGGGAAGCTGATGTCCACCAATAGTCGCGGTGCCAACATGCGAGTGCGGATCTCAGCCGACCTGGCTGATATCAAGCAGGGCCTCGGTGTGCTGCGCGGCGAGTTGGCTAAAGTCAAGGCCGACGCTGCGAAAGCCACGCCAGACGCAAATGCGTGGACCAGCAGTTTGTCGAAGATCCGACAAGGGATTGGTGACATTGCGGGTGCCTATGTCGGCATCCAGACCATCACGGGCGGCTTTCGTGCCCTGTTTGATTCGATCGACCGCATGGATCGCATCGACGAGCTCCGACAGATCACCGGCGCAAGCGCTGAGTCACTGTCACGCCTGGCCTATGCCGCGAAGTTCGGCAGCGTCGATATCGAGGTGCTCGGGAAGGGCATCGTCAAAGTCAGCAAGGACATCACAAGCGGCAAGAGCGTCATCTCTCAGCTCGGCATCGCGATCCGTGACGATCTTACCGGCAACGCGCGGGCGGCGGATGATGTCCTTCTGGACCTCGCTGAGGTTTTCTCGCGGCTTCCCGATGGACCGGAACGCGCCGCGCTCGCCGCAAAGCTCTTCGGTGACCGCATCGGGCCCGGGCTCATCCCGCTCCTCGAGCTCGGACGCAAGGGCATCGAAGGCCTGGGGAGAGAAGCCGAGGCGACGGGCAACATCTTCAGTGGAGAAGCGGCGGCAAGCGCCGCCGAGTTCAACGACAACCTGGACCGGCTCAAGCTGGTCGCGGCCGGCTTGGCCAACGAGACAGCCAAGAACCTCGTGCCCTCAATCGCGGGCTACGCGGAGGTGAGTGCCGCCGCCGGACAATCCTCTGGATTCGCGGCCGAGGGCGGTCGCATGTTGGCGGGCGTCCTCAAGGTGCTGTCGTACGGCGCCATCGTGGGTAAGAACGTCATCGAGGCGCTCGTCACAGTGGTGGCGACGCTGGGGTCGGTGGCTTACGAAGTGTCGGGGGTTGTACAGCGGACGCTCGCCCGAACCCTAGGTCTCCTGGCGGGGACCTACGGCCGCCTGCTGGGCGGCGACAATCCACTCACGGTGCTACAGGACTTCTGGAAGGGCAGTGCGACTGCGTTGAAAGCGACGTCGGGCGAGATCGGCGCTCTGCCCGGGCGTCTCTCGGCGGCCCTGGATGCCGGCAAAGGTGCCCTGCAGGACGCGTACGCCGACATCCGGCTTGCGGGCAGCCTTTTCGACGAAGCTGGTGCGCGGGGCGCGGCAGCCAGCACAGCCGTCGGGCAGGCGGCCGAATCGGCCACGCCGGCGTCGCAGGCGCTGCTGGCGGCGATCCAGAAAATTCTTGGGGAGGGCGGTGGCGGAAAACCCAAGGCTGCCGAAAAGATCGAGCAGTTGGCCGCCAGCACGGCGCTCCTGCAGGACGCGGTCAAGCGCGCCCAGGCAGCGCTGGATCAGCAGCTGGAAGACAAATCCGTCAGCGTCGCTGACTACTACGCGCGCCGGGTGGACCTCCAGCAGCGGCTGATCGATCTTCAGATCGAGCAGGCCAAGGCTGAGCTTGAGGTCACCAAGGGCCTAGAGCAGCGGCGCCGGCTGGAGGAACAGATCATCATCCTGCAGCGCGATCGCGCTGAGGTCGCAGTAAACGCGGCTAGGGACGAGAAGAAGGCTCAGGAAGAGCTCAACAAGGCCAAACAAGACGGGCTGCGCGACCGGTACTCCAATCTCACGGGCAACCTGTCTGCGACTGAGGCGTCGATCAGCGCGCAGGTCGATGCGGGCACCTTGGGCTACGTAGAGGGCGAGCGGAAGCTCCAGGAAGCTCGGCAAGCAACGCTAGCGCAGCTGAAGACCCTCCGAGACGAGCAGGCAGCCTATCTGGCGACGCTGGCCCCCACCAGCCCAGAGTACGCCGCGGCGCTGCAGGGCTTGATGGGTACCCAACAGGCCATGGCGAACATCGTGGCCTCGATGGAAGAGTTGCGACAGGGAGCGGAGGATGCTGGTGCCGGTGCGCTGCGCACCTTCTTCGCGGACCTGAAGGACGACATCGGAAATGCAGGCGAAGCGCTCAAGTCGCTGGTACGCAACTTTGTCGATGGCCTCTACCAGATGGCGTCCGAGGCACTCAGTAAACGCGTGGCCAGCGCCATCAGTGGCCTGTTCAACAAGGGGCAGCAGGCAGGCGACGTCGCGCAAGGTGCGACCCAGTTGGCCTCGGCCGCAGGCACGGCCTCGATTGCGGGTGGCATCCTGCAGTTGGCAGGCACGACCTTAGGTCAGTCGGCTGATCGCCTGCTTGCAGCTGCCACCCAGTTGATGATCGCCAACAGCCTGGGCAGCTTCGGCGCCGCGCACGGCGGCGGCGTGGCCGGCGCTTTGCAGATGCACCGAAGCAACATCAGTTCGATGGTCTTCGGTGCGGCTCCGCGCTACCACGGTGGCGGCGTGGCGGGCTTGGCCAGCAACGAGATCCCGGCAATCCTGGAGCGCGGAGAGACGATCCGCACGAAACAGCAGGAGTTTGCCCTTTCCGCGCGTCTGGATGCAGCGCGCACGGCTGGCGGCGGGCGCTATCCCACCCCGGTCGTTGCGATTGGTGACAGTGCGGTGGCCGATGCCTTGGCCGGTCTCGCCGGTGAGGATGTCGTCGTCACGCACGTCATGAACAACTGGGACCGCATCACTCGCGGGCGGCAGCAATGAGTGATCCGGTGGCCTGGACTTTCGCCACGGGCGGCGATGTAGTCGAACAGTTGGAGTTCCTGACCGACGCGCTGCCTGCCGATACGGGGCCGGCGCAGACACGCCGACTGCGGCAGTGGCCGCGCACCCTGTTGCGCTTCGATGGCCAAGAGAGCGGCGATGGGCGGCGCTGGCTGGAGACAGTCCTGTGGCACAACGGTGCCGGCCAATGGAAGGTCCCGCTTGTCATGGACGCCCGGCCCCTACTTGCTGCGGTGGCCCTTGGCGCAGGCAGCTTGGCAGTGGACACGTCAGGCGCGCGATTCGAACCCGGCGGCCAAGCGCTCCTGCAGGGAGCGGACGCGCGGACCTTCGAGCTGGTGGACGTCGAGGCGGTCGAGGACGGCGAGCTGGTTCTCTCCGATGAGACGCTGCGCGCCTGGCCCAGCGGCACCCGGGTGTCGCCTCTGCGCCTGGGCTGGCTGCCGGCGCTTCCCAGCATGGGCCGGTTCACTTCCGACGATAGTGCCGTCTACCAGGCGCAGTTCCAGCTCATCGATGTGCTGGAGCAGGTGGCCGCGTACGACGGCCCGGTGTACCGCGCATACCCGGTGATCGAGATCCGCCCGGTCTGGGTCTCGGACCCGTCGTGGGTGCCGGAGCGGGAACTGGTCGTGATCGATGAGGCCACCACCGCGCCGACGGTGTTCGACCTGGTCGGGCAGGCACGCGATCGCGTCGCGCTGCAGTTCGCGCTGGAGGGCGTTGCAGCCATCGCGTCCTTCAGGAAATTGCTCTACGCGCTGGCCGGGCGCTGGTCGCCCGCCTGGGTGCCCACATGGGCGCAGGACCTACGCGTGGTCGCTGACGTTGCTGATGATGCGACGACCATGGATGTGCGGGGCCCCGGGTTGTCGGCTTATCCCCTGGCCAACAGCCGGCGCGACCTGCGCATCGAGCTTGCTGACGGCCGCGTGCTGTACCGGCGCGTGACTGCCGCCGCTGCGCACACGCTATCCGTTGACCGGCTCACCTTGGACGTGGCGATCGACGACGGGTTCGCGGTTGGCGACGTCGTGCTCGTGTCCTTCATGGCCCTGAGTCGGCAGGACAGCGACGTCAATGCCCTGCGCTACTTCAATTGGGAGACCGTCCAGTGCGAACTGACGTTCCGGGGAGAAGTGCATGCCCTATGACGTCTTCGAACGCAGCCGTTGGGGCGGTCGGCCGTTCCACCTGTTCGTGTTCCAGCGGCAGGGCCTGCTGTGGCGCTTCACCAACCGCGGGCAGGACCTGGTGCTGGGAGGGCAGACGTACGCGACGACCCCGATCTCGCGCAGTGAGCTGCGCGACAGCGGCGAGTCGATGAAGAACAACGTCACGATCACCATGCCGTACCTGCGAGATCCGGATGCCAACAACTATCCGGTGACCCAGGAGTTCGGCAACAACTGGCGCCCGTTCCCGCCCTCGGATCGCATCTTCGTCAGTTGCATGGCGATGCACGAGGGCGACTCGGCGGCGGCGGTGGAGTGGATGGGGCGCGTGGTCGCGCCCCGGTTCAAGGGCGGCACGCTGGAGCTGACATGTGAGCCGACGCGCTCCAGCGGCCGTCGCACCGGTCAGCAGCAACGTTTCCAGCGTTCCTGCTGGAAGACGCTCTACCAGTGCGGCGTCGACAAGAACGATCACCAGCTGGATGCGGTGCTGACGGCGGTGGCCGGCGTGACGCTCAGCGCCGCGGCCTTCGGCGCTCTTCCTTCAGGCCGTCTCGCCGGCGGCTTTCTGGAGTGGGATCGCGACGACGGCCTGGTTGAGAAGCGGACGATCATGTCCCACGTGGGCAGCACTATCACGATCGAGTATGGCGCGCAGGATCTGGCCGTGGCGCTGGCCGTCCGCGGCTTTCCAGGTTGCGCGCACAACTGGGACGCATGCGACGACTACGAGAACACCGACAACTACGGCGGTGCGCTGTACCTGCCGGTGAAGAATCCGATGGGAGGCGATCCCGTATGGTGACGCGCGCTCACCTTGCCCGGTGGAATCTGCTGCTCCGCTACTGGGCGCTGGACAAGTACCACGAGCAGCTTCGCCTGATCGTCCTATTCGCCGGCGCGCTCACCGCGTTCGCGATGGCTGCGCTGCTCGTGCGCGCACTCGGCGATGCGGCCACTGGCGCACCAGTGAAGGCCGACGGCGGCGCCACGATCATCATCCAGATCATCATGCTGGTCGTGTCGCTGGCCATCAGCTATGCGATGCGTCCGAAGGTCGAGCCGGTCAAGCCGCAGGAGGGACGCATCCCGCAGGTCGAGGATGGCAAGGCGATCCGCCGGCTCTACGGCAGCGACTGGTTCGACGACTCGACCATCCTGGGCTGGAAGAACCTCGGCACGGATCCGATCAAGAGCGGCGGTGGCAAGAAGTGGACACCTGGCATCTTGCCGGGCACCACGAACCCGATCGAGTCGTGGCTGGATGATCGCTGGAACCTGTCCGGCCTCAACGACGTCGACGACCCGCTGGGTGGTGGCAATCACTACCCGCCTGAAGGGGGAGGCGGCTTTGACCCAGACGAATTCTGACGTGCGGGTGACGACGGCTCACCTGCGGACCGTGCCGGGTTTCACGGCACGCGCCGGCTTCTGCGCGCGCGGGGCGCGCCGTTGGTTCGCCGAGCACGACCTGGATTATTTGGACTTCGTCCGCAACGGGATTCCGGCCTCGCGCCTGGAGGCGACCGGCTGCGGCATGGCAAAGGCCCTGGCCGAGTGGGCACGACAGGAGGCGGCGCATGGGCGGCGGGGGCGGTAAGGGCAAAGGCAAAGCGCAGACCATCGGGTACTGGTACCGCCCACTGATCCACTTCGGGTTCTGCCAGGGCGAGGCCGACGCGCTGCTCGAGTTTCGCGGCGGCGATCGCACGGCTTGGCGCGGCGAGCTGGCCGAGAGCCAGCGCTTCTACGTCAACGCCATGGAGCTGTGGGGCGGCGAAGCCTCCGAGGGCGGCATCGCCGGCTACTGCGACTGGATGGCCGGCGAGGCCACGCAGGAGCCCAACGAGTTCCTGGCCACGTACCTGGGCGAGCGCCAACCGGCCTACCGCGGCGTGGCTAGCCTGGTGTTCCGCGGCGGCCGCTACGGCGCCATGAATCCCTACCCGAAGCCGGCGTCCTTCTGGTTGCGGCGGATCCTCAAGGGCTGGGACAACGACGACCCCTGGTATCCCGCCCGCGCCGCGATCGAGGTTGCCGGCGTGAAGGGCGGCCGCTTCCTGCTGCCGTTCGCGACAGGCAACCGCCTGTATCGATCGGTGACGGGCGCGCTGTGGCCCACCGACCAGCTGCTGGACACCGGCGCGACCAACGCCGAGCGCGGCGCATGGCGCGCCGGCGGCGCGCTGTTCGTGTTCGGCTCGAGCGGGCAGTGCCGGGTGTCGCAGAATGGCGGCGCGACCTTCCGCGACTTCGGGCCCATTCCTGGCGCGTTCTCCAACGGCGGCGGCGTGGTCTACGCACCGGGTGAGCCGGGCCGCTGGACGTTCCAGAGCAAGGACGGTGCGCAGATCGCGACCTCGACGGATCTGCAGACGGTGCAGATGGTCGACCAGGTCGAAGCCTCGAACGCGCTTGCCTTGGCCGTCAAAGACCGCACCGTCCTGATGGGCGGCAACAACTCGCGATTCTTCCGCTCGACCGACGGCGGCGCACCGGGCACGTGGGAGCGCTACTACGAATCGACGTACGGTGACTTCGCCGCCGGGCACGGGCCGATCCAGACCACGGCCACGCAGTTCGTCTCGCACCGCGCCAGCGGCAACGGATTCCTCTCGAGCGCGACCGGCGCGGAGGGCTCTTGGGATTTCGAGGCGATGCCGGCGGGGCTCACCAGCCAAGGTTGCAACGGATCGGCCACGGGCAACGGGTATGTCGTCTTCCTGATCGGGGTGGGCACCGTCACTGGTGGCATCGAGTGCGCCATGATCTGGCGTGAGGTCGACAGCGACACGTGGTTCGAAGGGCAGCGCTTCACGCGCAGCGACGGCTACGGCGATACGAACCTCAGTTTCGAAGAGGGCACGTTCTACTACAGCTACGGCGGCGCCGTTCACCGCACCACGCACCCGGGTGAGGCGTGGGAGCAGGTGGCCACCGGGTTGCCGGGCACGCTCACGCGCGTGATCACCTCAGGCCTGCGCGGCGATGGCGCGCTGCTGGGTATGAACCCGGCGCATATCATCTACGACAGCCTGGTCTCGCTGACGATGCAGGGCGAGCCGGTGGAATCGATCAACCAGGACAGCTTCGAGGCGGCCGCCGACAAGTTGTGGGACGAGCAGTTCGGCCTGTGCACCACGTACGACCCGGACGCCGAGACGGTGGAGGAATTCCGCCAGCGGATATGCAATCTGATCGGTGCGCGCTGCTCGCGCAGCCGCGTGGACGGCCTGTGGTACCTGGATCTGATCCGCGGCGACTACGACATCGACGAGCTGCCGATCCTCACGGACATGGACCTGCTCTCGCTCGAGGAAGAGCCGCCGACGATCGATGATGCGGTGAACCAGGTCAGCGTTGAGTGGTTCGACCAGATCCGCAAGGCCAGCAGCACGACCGCGCCGGTGCAGTCGCTGGGCGCCATCCAAGCCATGGGCGTGGTCAACCCGGAAGTGGGGCGCTACCCGGAGATCCCGGTCGAGAATCTCGCCCTGCGCGTGGCCGCGCGCGACCTGCGCAACAAGTCACCGCTCAAGCGCTTTCGCGCGGACACCAACCGCGTGCCCTACGCCTGGCGCATCGGCACCTTCTTCCGCCTGCAGGCTCCCAAGAAGGGCATCGCCGACATGGTGTGCATGGTGGGCGACATCGATACCGGCACTCTGCGATCGGGCGCGATCCGCATGGTGTTCGTGCAGTCGGTGTTCTCCATGCCCGAGGCCACCTACCTGGTCGGCGAGCGTGGCGACCCCGGCCAGGACCTCACGCCGCGCGGATCTCCGCAGCAGCGCGTCGTCGAGCTGCCCTACGTCGAGTTGGCAGCGACGTTGCCCTCTGCCGAGCTGGCGGCGCTGGCGCCCGAGGCGGGCTACATCGCCGCGATCGCCACGCGGCCGTCGGTGGGTCTGAACTACGCGCTGTACACCAAGACCTTTGGCACCGACTACGGTGGCGGCCAGATTGGGGACTGGTGCCCAGCCTGTACGTTCGAGGAGCCATCGGGGTTTGCCGGCACGGTGTTCACCGTCGCTGCGCAGAGCCAGCTGGCAAGCGTCGAGGTCGGCACGCGCGGCATGTGGGAGCTGGAAGAGGTGCGCGTTGACGCGATCGATCCGGACGCCGGGACCGTCACGCTGGGGCGCGGCGTCGCCGACACGGTGCCCGTGCAGCATGCGGCCGGCACCGTCTGCTACTTCTATGACAACGCCCGCGCCCTGGACGGCGTGGAGTACGTCGAGGAAGAGGAGGTGTTCGCCAAGCTGCTCACGCGCACCGGGACCGCCTTCCAGGATCCGAACGAGGCCCCGGAGCTGAGCCTCATCATCACCGGTCGCGCCAGCCGTCCCTATCCGCCGGCGCGCTTGCGGATCAACGACGCCGTCGCGCCCGCGTACGCCAGCGGTGAGATCACCGTGACCTGGGCTCACCGCGATCGCCTCGCCCAGGCCGACCAGCTCATCGACACGGAGGTCGCCTCGATCGGCCCCGAAGCGGGCACGACCTACACGGTGCGCTGGTACTTGGACGATGTGCTGGAGCACACGCACGACGCGGTGGCCGGTACCAGCCAGGCCTACACCCCCAGCGGCGACGGCACGCTGCGCATCGAGCTGGAGAGCGCGCGCGACGGCGTGACCAGCCATCAGAAGCACGTGCGCGAGCTCGCCTACACCCTAGACCCCACCGACTATCTGGAAACCGAGGGCGGCGAGCTGATCCGCACCGAGGCCGGCGACCCGATCACCCTGGAGTGACCCCATGACTGCGATTTCCGAACTCCCCAAGCCGACCGCCCTGACCGGGACCGAACGGCTGCCACTCCTGCAGGACGTGGAGGCCGTGGGCCTGCCGCTGTTCGCGCTGGGTCCGTCGCTGCCGCGCGGGGCCGTGGTGGCCCTGCAGCTGGCCATGACCGCGGATTTGTCCGCCACCGCCGACGCCGATCCCGGCGCGGGCAAGGTGCGCTGGAACCACGCCACGCAGGCTTCGGCCACGGTGCTGTACGTCGACGACGCCGATACCGAGGTGGCGCCTACCGACGTCGCAGCCCTGGTCGCGGCGCTGGCCGCCAACGGCTTCCTCTACCTGGTCGGCGTGGGCAAGGACGACCGCGGCAAGTGGCAGAAATGGCGCGTGGACAGCGTCGAGGACGCCGCCGGGTATTCGAAGCTGTCCGTCACGCACCTGGCCAGCGGTGACCCGTTCGAAGCCGACGATCTGGTGCACCTGTCCCTGCAGCAGCCCAACCCCGCCGCCGGCGTCGATCGCGGCGTGGTGACCGTGGTGTCCTCCGTGTCGGGGGTAATCACGCTGGACGCCAGCCTGGGCGACTACTTCACGGTAGTGCTCGACGAGAACGTCACCGACATCGAGGTCGAGAACGCGCCCGCCGGCTTCGCGATCTCGCTGCGCATCGAGCAGGACGCCGTCACGCCGCGCACGGTGGCCTGGCCAGGCAACTTCAACTGGAGCGGCGCGCCGCCGGGGGTGAGCACCGATGCCAGCGCACGCGACCGGCTGTTCCTGTGCAGCGATGACGCCGGCGCCACCATCGACGCGGTCCTGCAGAAGGGGCTGGCGTGAGCGCGCTGCTGGCTGCGATGGCGGCGGCGCTTGCCACCGAAGAAGGTGGCCCGGGCCCCGGTGGCGACTGGAGCGATGCGGTCAACGCGATCGCGCCGCAGATCTGGATGCGCATGGCGGACACGTCGACGCCGGCCGCCAACGACGGCAGCGGCGGCGTGGACGGCGAGGTCCACGGCAGTGCGCACTTCCAGGCGGGCGCTCTGGTCGACGACAGCGGCAGCGACTCGATCGGCTTCACCGCGGCAGGGCAGTGGATCGAGGTGCCGAACAACGGGACCAGCGGATCCTCGTGGACCGGCATCGTCGGGCTGATCTACCGCGGGCGCGGGGGTGGCAACACGTCGGCGCGCGTGCTGTTTCGTGACTACCAGGCCACGGCATTGTTCATCAATCTGGCGGGCACCAATATCGCGTTGAGCGTCGGCGCCAGCAGCATCGACACCGGCGTCCCCAGCGCCTCGGTGCGCGACGGCGAGCCGCACCTGTTCCTGCTCGCGATCCTGGCGGCTGGCGCGCCTGCGCTGTACATCGACGGCGCTCTCGCGTGGAGCGGTACCGGGTATCCGCTGACGGTGGACAACACGCCGTGGCACATCGTGCGCAACTCCAGCTACGTCGAGTACACCTACGGCCGCTACAGCGACTTCATTGTGGCCAAGGGCACCTTCACGCAGGACCAGGTCGACGCGATCAATGCGGCGTGGGCGCCTGTCGCTGCGGTGACCCCTGTCGAGGTCACCGGTATTGAATGGTCGCAGTCCAGCAAGTTTGGGTCGATGGAGGATGCGACGGCCACCAACATGCGCGACTCCAACGCCAGCGATCCGTCGACCGGCACCGGGACGAACCCCGGTTCGCCGGCATTCGTGCAGGCGGAGCTTCCGGGCACCTTCGAGATCGAGCAGGTGACCTTGGGTGCGGGCAACATCAGTACGGGAGGCTGGGGCGGTGTGGCGTCGTTCCTCAACGGCGGCACGGTGCAGGTGTCGACCGACGACATCGACTGGACCGACGTATTCCTCATCGAGGGTATGAGCGACAGCTCGCCGCGCGAGGTCAGCTTCGACGTCCCGTCGGTCCCGGCACAGTACGTGCGAATTGTTCGTAGCGGCTATCTGGCCGTGGCGACCTTCCGGATCTATCGCAAGCCGTAATTCAAGGTGCGCTGACGCCTCTACATTGGAGGCCAGTCCGGAGCGTCGTGGGGTCGCAGTGTGGGGAGCAATCTGGGGCCCGCTTCAAGCAGTCCCAGAAGGGCTAAGGCGCAGGCCACGTTATAGACGCGACGCTTGTAGACGTCGCTAAGCCACGGCTGCGGAGCTCTTTCGTCGTACAGCGCGACATACGTGGCCAGCTGTGGCACGAGTTGCCTTTCCAGCCAGAAGTGCTCGCTCCATGCCGAGACGTGTTCCTGCCATGCGGATTGGTTCGTGGCGCGATCCGCCCTCATCTTATCTCGTAGCTCCACGAGAGCCCCGACGACGAAGCTCTTTCGACTCATTACGTCGGCCTTGGTAAGGCGATCTTCTGCTGTAGAGTGTCGCCGCAAATTTGGCCCATACCCCAAGGGGAAGAAGTCAGGTAACGAGCCCTTCAACTCTTCTTCAATAAGGCGCGTGCACTCGTCGAGGCACCGGTGCAACTCTGTGAGCTCCGCCGCTCTCTGGTTGCGGGCATCTTGATCCTGCGCCAGCCTGAGCTGCGCCGCTAGATCTGCCGTCTGTTGCTCGAGGTGGATCCGCACGCGGGCGCTTTCCGCCCGGGTCTCGCGGAGGGTTCTGAGGACCAGCAACACTGTCACCAGGCCAATGACCGGGTTGAGTACGCCGCCGATGAAATCCCCGAATTGTCCCCACACTTCTTGCTTTGAAGAGATGCCGTCAGGGAACCACGCTATGTAGCCAATTACAGTGACGAGCGCGATCACCAAGACAGGCGCGGCGAACCACGCATCGGTGCGCCACGGCGAGCGACCGCTCGCCTGCTTGTGCTGACTGGTCATGAGCATCCCCTTCCGACGGTGCGCGGAGGATAGCGCCCGCAGCCGTCCGGCGAAAAGGCGCGCTAGCGCATCGTGGCCTCGGTAATGGGGGCGTCGAGATCTGCTCCCTCGACGTCATACCTGTCGACGAATTCGAACAGGTAGGCGTGCACAACGGCGGCGCTCTCGGGCGTTCGAATCCTGCTGATCAAATCCTGAAGCTCGCGATCGAGCCAGTCCAGTTGCTCGCGTCGTGGCTTTCCGATCCATTCCGGCGAGTGGAGCTTCGCCTTGATCGGATCGAACGCTGCGCGGATGGAATCGGACATCACATAGTCGGGATCCGCTGCCACCTTCTTGTACAGCTCATCGAGGAGCTCATCGCGACTATCTCCATAGCTAGGACCCTCATTGATGCGGCGGTAGGGGCGGTCACTGCTGTACATGAAGCCACCCACGTCCTTGCCCTCACCGAGCATATTCAGCGCGTTGATCACGTCGCCGTCGCACGTTTCGCGGTCCGACGTCCGCAGGAACTCGTGCAACTCCGGATCCTGCGCCTCGTAGTCCTGCCAGAACTGGCGGAAGGTGTTCGAACGCGGATACCGCGCGACCCATGCATCCAGAGCGTAGATCCGCTTAGCTGCCTCTGCGTTGTTCATCATGCTGCCTTCGCCACCTGGTGCTCGTAGTAGGGATGCTGCTTGTCGTCGAAGATGTCGTAGAGCGCCTGCAGGTTGGCAGGATCTGGATTCAGCCAGGCTTCGATGTGCTCCGGCTTGATGTTGATGATCGTCCGATCGTGGCCAGCCGCCGCTACCTCCGGCTCGGGCTCGTCGGTGATCGCGGCGAAGCTGGTGAGATCAGGCTCGACGCCGGCGGGATCGGTCCAGTTGGCCCAGAGGCAGGCCACCAGCATGGGCTCGCCCGTCTTCGGTCGGAACTTGATGCGCTGGCTGCCGCCGCCCGGCTTGTCGACGTTCTCCCAGAACTCCTCGATCACCATCAAGCCGTGCGTGTAGCCGAACTGTCGGCGCCAGTACCTTTCCAAATTATCGCGCCTGGCGTTGTAGGTGCCGCTCATCTCGCCCTTGCGCGTGAAGTCACTGGACGCCGGCGTGCCCGGCTGCCGCAGCTGGTAGCGCATCGGCCGGACCACGTAGTCGTCGGCGTCGCGCACGATCACCGGCACCCACCACTGTGGAAAGAACTGCCAGTCGCGCCCCTTCAGCTCGGAACGATGCAGGTCGGCGATCCAGCCCTTGAGCTGGTCGATCTTGTTGCCGGCGATGCGCACGTGCTCGCTGGCGGCCTTCGTCACCTTAGTCTGCAGCTTGCGCTCGTTGTCGGCCTTGCGCTTGGCCTGCTTGAATACCTCGGCCTGCCACTGAGCCTCGTCCTCAGCGAACCGTTGGTCCAGCGCCGCGCGCACGTCCGCCGGTAGCAGCGGGCCGATGGTGTCGATGACTCCTTTAGGGGTCTTCTTCCGCTCCAGCCCGTTCTCGCGAAGCCAGAGCAGGGCGAAGGCCTTCAGGTCCAGGACCGGGCCGTTGTTGCGGAGGAACTTGTTGTAGTCGGACTTGATCTGGGCGGAGTAGCACATAGGGGTCTGCCGGTCAGCTCATAAGAAGGCTATCCTGCGACGCATGAACGAGCCAGAAGACGACACCAGCCCGATCGGCGATCTGACCCCGCTGGAGCGGGAGGTGGCGGATGTGCTGACCCGGCATGGCGTGAACGCCGACACCGAATGGGTCATTCGCCGCCTCCGATCGACCCTGAGGGTCGCGGAGCTGGCCAAGGCGCTGGGGCGGCCGCTGAAGCAGCGGGAGAAGAAGATCGCGCATCGGCGCTTCCTTGGTGGTCAGACCGTGGACCAGGTAGTGGCGCACCTCAGCAGCCGCGAGCAGAATCCCAAGCCCGACTAGGGCTCGAAGTCTCCCGGGGTGGCCAGGCCCCGGCGGTTCAGCTCGGCCTGCACGGCGGTCTCGATGATCGCGCCGTCCTCCTCTATGACGCCGTCGAACAGGGGGCCTTTCGCCTCGTCGACGGCCCGCCAGAAGCCGGCCTCGTCCTGGGTCGCGTCGGGCAGATTCTCCAGGGCGGCGAGGAACATGTCCCACTGCGGTCCCGCCAGGCGCTCTTCCGGCACGGTCGTATGCCGGATGCCCAGCAGGGCGCTCAGGTCGAGGAGGCGATCGTAGACCTCGGCCTGCATCTCCGGCGGCGCTTCCTGCTGGACCTGCGCCCACAGGGTCTCGATGAACTCATGAGGGTTCGAGCCGACCTGCCCGTCGCGGATGGCAGCCTCGGCTTCGTCCAGGCGTTCTCTGATTTCGTCGGGCGTGAGCATGGGCGGAATATGGTCCCGAGGCGGTTGTCGGCGCGTGAGGGTCTACAGGACAGGAGCGTACGACTGGGGCAGGATCCCGACGTAGACCAGGTGGCGGACGGCGTCTTCGTAGACCTGGGCGTGGTCGGCGGGGTCGGCCGACGCATAGACCGGAAGCATGGCCTGTTCGATCCGTTTCCACAGGGCGTCACCGCGCAGGCCAGCTCCATGAAGCGAGCGACACTCGCCTAGGAATTCGGCCCACGCCTCCGCCGACCATACGGTGCGCGTCATCTGGAAACCCGCGACATCGGGGTCTGCCAGCTGCGCCGGCTGGTGGCCGCCTGCGGCATGACCATTGGCGCCAGGTCGGTTCGTCCGCAGGCCTTAGCGATGAGCCGTTGCCGTTCTTTCACCCAGCGGGCCGCCCAACGCTGGCCAGCTGCCACGGATCTGACAGCGACCAGATGCGGCGAAAGGCCGGAGGCCTCAAGGGTCGTTTCCACCACCCACCCTGCGCCCATTGGCCGGATCCGCGCGAGTGGCCGGTCATCGAGCTGCAGCGTCATCTGATCGTCGTCCTCGCGCCAAACGAAGTCGGGCGGGAGCGTGGCGTTGAAAGGCATCGCGTCACTCCTCTGATCGATGTGGGAATCCCAACATACGGACGTGACGTCGAAGTTGCGTCAAGGCTTTGGAGGTTTCTGCCCGCGCGCACGGCGGGCGTCTTCGAGCCACTCTAGCGCGGCGCGGAACTCGTCGTCGGTCTCTGGCTGGTCGAGCAGGGTGCCGGTCGCCTTCTGGTGAGCCAACACCGCCGCGTGGTCCAGACCTGCCGCGTCGCGTGCCCGCTGGAGTTCGTAGTGGCGCAGGGTGCGGAGGCCGTGCTGGTACTCGGGCAGGAAGGCGTCGGGGATGGGGGTGCCTTGCCTTACCTGGTGAGCCGGGGACCCTATGGCCGCCCCCCGGTCATCGATCCACTTACTCGCTGCCAGGAGCAGGTACGCCGTGTCCCGTCGGCCGACCGCCTTATCGCCCTTGAGCAGCTCGCCGGCACGGACGTTCAGGGCGGCAAACATGTCGCGGAGGGGGAGGTCGCGGTAAGGATTCGGGGGATCGACAGCCATGGGTCGGGGCTTTCTGACGGGACGCTGCGGCGAATGCTCATTGAATTGGGGCGCCTACGCCCCGATTCTAGACCTGCCCGGCGCGGGCCTTTGGCCGCTCAACCGCGTTACCCCTTGAGCAGGGGCTTGGGCACCGACGCAGGGCGGCAGCAGTAACGCGTCTGGGAGGGCGCACGACATGGCAGACAACCCCAAGAAGACCGGCGAGCCGGACCGCAGCCTGGTGGCAATCGGTCAAGCCCACGAGGTTGCATATTGGACCAAGCGTTTTGGCGTCTCCGAGGCCAAGCTGAAGAAGGCCGTTGCCGCGGTAGGCAACTCAGTGGCCAAGATCGAGGCCTGGCTCAAAGCAAACTGAGCCCCCGCTATCGCCGCCCGTCAGCGGCGGTAGCTCCTCCATAACGCGGTGTATGCCATTGATCGCATTGGGCTGCGAAAGAGCGCGCACGTAGCGGCCGCGACGGGCTTGTTTCCTTTCCAATCAATGCTCTAGCCCGGTGACGCCGCATGTCTGGGGGACAAGTGGTCGTCGGTTCAAATCCGGCTACCCCGACCAATTCGCGGCATCTGTCGCACGAAAGCCCGCTTCGCGGGCTTTTTTGTTTCTTTCACGCGACAAATGCAAAGGCGCTGGTTAGGATCGCGCCATGCCGACACGCGCCGACGACCTTATCCAGACGATGCAGCTGATGCCGCACCCGGAGGGGGGCTATTTCCGCCGCATCTACGAATCGGCCAAGCGCACCGAAGTGAACGGCATCGAGCGGCCCACGCTCACCGCGATCAAGTTCCTGCTGCCGGCGGGGGTGACCAGCCGTTGGCACCGCGTCGACGCCACCGAGGTCTGGGACTGGAGCGAAGGCGCGGCGATGGAACTGTCGCTGTTCGATCCCGAGCAACGCACGCTGACCCGGGTCCAGCTCGACACGTCAGCCCGCGGCGGGCAGTCCAACCAGGTCGTGCCCGCGGGCATCTGGCAGAGCGCCCGTTCGCTGGGCGACTACACGCTGGTCGACTGCTCGGTTTCGCCGGGTTTTTCCTGGAAGGGGTTCGAGCTGATGCAGGCCGGCAGCGAAGTCGCCCGCCACCTGCTCGATGCGGGCGGCCGGGTCGCCTGAACGAATCCCCCAGGCGCGTTGTACCGACGCACCTCACATGCAATATCCACGGGCACACTCTCGGCTCCTTCCGCAGGGAGTCGCCTGGATGCGTGTGCCGCTTTACGGAATGTTGTGCCTGTCGCTGCTGATCGCGCATCACGCCTGCGCCCAGGAAGCCGCACCGCTGCCGGAAACGGCGGTCGTAACGGACGAAGAAGGTGTGATCGAGATGGACACCGTGGTCGTCGCCGGCGTGCAGCCCGGCCCCGGCCTGTGGAAGGTGCGCCATGGCGACCACCTGATGTACGTCCTGGGCACGCAGTCGCCGTTGCCCAAGAACATGACGTGGCGATCCGACGAAGTCACCCAGGCGCTGCAACTGGCGGATGAAGTGCTGGGCTCGCCCGGCATTACCGTCAATGCGGACGTCGGCTTCTTCCGCGGGCTGACCATGCTGCCGTCGGCCCTGAAAGCCGCGAAGAACCCGGATGGGGAGAAGCTCGAAGACGTACTGCCTGCCGATCTTTATGCGCGTTGGTCGGTGCTCAAGCAGCGCTACCTCGGGCGCGACGGTGGCATCGAGAAGAAGCGGCCGTTGATCGCGGTGTACGAGCTCTACGGCAAGGCGCTCTCCAAGAGCGGATTGCAGGGTGCCGGGAGCGTGATCAACCCTGTGGTCGACGATGTGCTGAAGGCGCGCGGGATGAAGCGCACGCCCACACAGCTCAAGATCATGCTCGACGATCCGCGTGGCGCCCTGGCCGATTTCCGCAAGGAAGGATTGAAGCCGCAGGATCTGGAGTGCTTCCGCAAGACACTGGACCTGATCGAGAACGAGCTGCCGCAATCCACCGCCAGCGCGCGTGCGTGGGCGGTAGGCGACTGGGCGGCGATCCGCAACACCGCGCGCGCCGACGAGCGCGCCGCCTGCAGCTCGGCATGGTTCGATACCGACACGGCGCGCAAGCACGGCGTGCGCGACATCGAGGCCCGCGTACGCGCGCAGTGGCTGGATATCGCGGAAGCTTCCCTGCGCAAGAACCGCATCACCTTCGCCACGATATCCGTCTGGGACCTCGTCAGGCCCGACGGCTACCTGGCGGCACTGCAGGCCAAGGGGTACGAGGTGGAAGCGCCGGAGTGATCCGGCGCGCAGGTCAGCCTGCGGCGGTCTTCGGCGGCTGCGCCGGCGCGAGCTGCGGCCAGCGCTTGAGCACGCTGGCGCGGATCCCGGCGGCGTCGATGCCGGCTTCGGCCAGCAGGTCCTCGCGGCTGGCATGGTGCTGGAACTCGTCCGGCAAGCCCAGGTGCAGCACGGGCAGCGAAACACCTTCGGCGTTGAGCAGCTCGGCGACGCCTGAACCCGCACCGCCCATCACCACGTTGTCCTCGATGGTGACGAAGCCCTGGTGGGTCTTCGCGAGGTCCAGCACCAGACCGCGATCCAGCGGCTTCACGAAGCGCATGTTCACCACGGTCAGGCCCAGCTCGCGGCCGACCTGCTCGGCAGCGGCGACGGTCGAACCGAAGGCCAGGAGTGCGACGCGGCTGCCCTGCGCACGCACGTCGGCCTTGCCGATCGGCAGCGTGTCGAGGTTCTGTTCTAGCGGCACGCCGGGGCCGGTGCCGCGCGGGTAGCGCACGGCGGCCGGGCCATTGAAGTGATAGCCCGTGCTCAGCATCTGCCGGCATTCGTTCTCGTCGGCCGGCGCCATCACCACCATGTGCGGTACGCAGCGCAGGTAGCTCAGGTCCAGATTGCCGGCATGCGTGGCGCCGTCGGGGCCGACCACGCCGCCGCGATCGATGGCGAACAGCACGTCCAGTTGCTGGATCGCGACGTCGTGCACCAGCTGGTCGTAACCGCGCTGCAGGAAGGTCGAGTAGATGGCCACCACCGGCTTGCTGCCCTCGCAGGCCATGCCCGCGGCCAGCGTCACTGCATGCTGTTCGGCGATGGCGACATCGAAGTAGCGGTCCGCATATTCCTTGCTGAAGCGCACCAGGCCCGAGCCCTCGCGCATCGCCGGGGTGATGCCCAGCAGCTTGGGTTCGGCGGCGGCCATGTCGCACAGCCAGTCGCTGAAGATGTCGGTGTAGGTGGGCTTCTTCGCGCCGCCCTTGCTGACCAGGCCCTTTTCAGGATCGAACGGACCGACCGCGTGGTAGCCGATCTGGTCGCCTTCGGCGAGTTCGTAACCCTTGCCCTTGGTGGTCAGGATATGCAGCAGCTGCGGGCCCTTCAGCGTCTTGAGGGTCTTCACTGCGCCGACCAGCGCCTCGACATCGTGCCCGTCGATCGGCCCGGTGTAGTGGAAGCCCATCTGTTCGAACAGCGTGGACGGCACGAACATGCCCTTCCAGTGCTCTTCCCAGCGACGCATGAAGCGGGCCGGTGGTTTCTTCTTGTCGCCCAGCAGTTTCTTGCCGCCCTCGCGCAACGCGTTGAGCGTGCGGCTGCTGCTCAACCGGCCCAGCATCTTGGTCAGACCGCCGACGTTCTCGGAGATCGACATCTGGTTGTCGTTGAGGATCACCAGCAAGTTGGGCTCGGGCTCCATGCCGCCGGCATGGTTGAGCGCCTCGAAGGCCATGCCGGCCGTCATCGCGCCATCGCCGATCACCGCGACCACCTTGCGGTCGTCGCCCTGCTGGGCCAACGCGATGGCCATGCCCAGCGCGGCGGAGATCGAGGTGGACGAGTGCCCAACGCCGAACGTGTCGTACTCGCTTTCCTCTCGCTTCGGGAACGGCGCGACGCCGTCCTTCTGCTTGACCGTGTGAATGGTCTCGCGGCGGCCGGTGAGGATCTTGTGCGGATAGCACTGGTGGCCGACATCCCACACGAGCCGGTCGTGCGGAGTCTCGAACAGGTAGTGCAGCGCCACGGTGAGCTCGATGACGCCGAGGCCGGCGCCGAAGTGGCCGCCGCTGCGGCCGACCGATTCGATCAGATAGCCGCGCAGTTCCTCGGCGATGGCGGGCAGTTCGGATTCGTCGAACTGGCGCAGGTCGGCCGGTATCTGGATCCGGGACAGGCGGGGGTAGCGGGCGGCGTCGATCATCGGGCTTGGATTGGTCTGGCCCGCTATTTTCCCCCTCTTGTGTG
>Ga0247823_10000235_pt1 | contig 47284 bp, 72 predicted proteins | sample 13C_PalmiticAcid_2_FD_192426 | JGI IMG/M metagenome (GOLD analysis project Ga0247823, IMG submission 192426) | Soil microbial communities from agricultural site in Penn Yan, New York, United States - 13C_PalmiticAcid_Day30 | ecosystem: Environmental > Terrestrial > Soil > Agricultural land... | reverse complement strand
CTACCGGCCTTGTCGAGTGCCTTGCCGCCCTCCTTAGTGCCTAACATGCTGATATCCTTGGCGGGAAATGTCCTCAGGTAGGGACATTGTGCCCATCTAGCCGAGCATATGGCCCCTACCTAGCCCGCTATGCTCCTCACCATCCCTCTAGTGATCACCTCAATGGCCTAGCTACTTGGTCACTTTAAGCACTAGGTACGTGGGTCACCATCAGGGCAAGGGGACCGCATGCCCAACACCATGACCAACGACAAGGCAGGCAACAGGCCCAACATAGGCCGTGCTAAGGCCGCACTTGGTGGTTAGCATGCGGGGTCTAGCAAAAAGTTAGAGAGGCGGGATTGACCACCTTAGCAAATCACCATAAGGTTAGCGCCAAGCCACCCAGCTAGGGTAGGCGGCTAGGTCCCTAGGGCCTAGGCTCTTTGACAATCGAATAGGTCGGGACCTAATGCCGGTCCCCTGATGATGCCCTAGGCTATAGGGCGAAACCACTAGGTCACTTTGAGGGATAGACCCATGAGAGACAACACCAAGCGATACACCAATGTGTGCTGGCCTGACCGCACCTACTGGGGTGGCAAGTTCGTCACCACCAAGGAATGCCTTGAAGCCAAGACCCACACAGTGGAGATTTGGGGGTCTAGCACTGATGGCTGGTGCGTCTACCTTGTGTCCGGCGATGCTGGCATACAGGTCAGCCCCATATTCAGCCGTGAGCAGGGCGACACCATGCGAGACCTTAAGCAAGCCTGTATGCGGGCCTATGGTGTAGACCCAAAGCGCGGCCGCAACTGGCTTTAACCTAGAAGGAGAGACACCACCATGACCACCAAGACCAAGCGCCCTACCATAGAGCAAGCCAAGCGCGAGTACGTCCACCGCTTCACCATGGAGCACGTGCCAGCATGGGCCGCAAAGCCTATGCCAAACGGTACGCACTATGCCCCGCAGTATGCCAGCGATGCGGAGTGGTACGCTAACACTCTATTCCCCGGCGAGGAAGGCAATCCCCATTCGCCACGCCTTGGTGCATGCTACTCGACAAACCCAACGTGGCCGCTAGGTCACTTCCTTACGGAACCGTACAGGCGCAAGTGACTTTAAGGTGACCTCATGACCACCATGAGGCATCCTTAACGCCACCACCAACTAGGAGAGACCACCATGCAAGCCGCAATGCTCACCACCACGCCTACCATCCTTCCGCCCATGCGCCACCCGGTCACCGTCGCGCAAGCCCTCATGTTCCTTGAGCGCCACGGCCATAGCCCCATCATGACGCCCGATGGTATCTTGGTGAAGGACTGGCAGGCAGACACCCGGCGCACCTTTGCGGACTTCGAGGCTGTCAACATGGATGACATATGGGAGGAGGTGCCTTACGTGTTCCCTGTTGTTGGCAACGTGGTAGACCTTGCGCCTATCCGCGAATGGCAGGGTTACTGAGCTATGACCACGCTGACCCCGGATAAGCGCGAAGCTCTTGATGAACTGTTGGCAGCCTTCCGCATGGCCACAGATAGTGGCCTTTTAGATAACGAGGTGCTTGCCTACGTGATGAATGCAGATAGCATTAACGACGTGGTGGACGCTTTGTCAGCTCTTAAGGAAGATGACGACAAGTGACGTTGCGGTGACCTCAGGCCATCCCCTGAGGCATCCCTAGCGCCACACTAACCACGCTAGACTAGACGGCTAACACAATGGCAATCCCGCCGTGGCCGACATCAAGGAGAACGACAACATGGCACGCTCTGACAAACTCAGCACCTACCGCACCACATGGGAACGTGAAGGCAACCGGGGGTCCGTCACCTACGTCCGCACCCGCATTGTGGCATGGGAGGGGGATATCGTCACGCTTAACTCTGGGGGCTGGCAGACGGTCACCACCAAGCGCAAGATGAACCAAGCCGCCAACCAGTTCGCCTTGCGGTTCTGCGTGTTCCAGCGCAAGGGCGAATGGTTCGTTGACGTGCGGACCAGCGTCGGGGGAGAGACCTACTGGAAGGCCCTCGCTATTCCCTTCAAGGACGGCATGCGGTTCAACATGTGGACTGGGGAGGTTCTGGCATGATGAACATTGAAAGCAAGCTCTGGAAGGTCACAGCCTCGGGGGATGGCTATGCGGACATCACCTACAAGCCATCAGGGGTCACCCGGACGGTATTACGCAACGTGATCCCGGCCGACATGCGCTTACAGATGGCCCATGAGCTGACCTTTAACAGATGGCTCTCTGAGGCATTCAATAGCGCCGATTAGTCGTTACCTCAGGGCAGGCCATTGCGCTTGCCTTGCAGCAACCACTAGCCGACATAACCACTAGAAGGAGGGAATACACAGTGGCCGAACTACGCTACCTAGACGACTACCGCCAGCACGACACCCCGGCAATGCGCAAGGCAGCCCGTGAGGAAGCCTCGAAGCAACTACACGCTCAATGGTGGCGCGACGTTCGCAACATGGCAGCCTGCATCATCGGGGTCTTGCTCTTGGGCATCCCGCTGCTGTACCTGTTGATAGACGCTATGCCGGACAACTAGTCGTTACCTCAGGGCAGGCCATTGCGCTTGCCCATTGGCAACCACTAGAAGGAGACTACCATCATGACCCCGACAGAGATTAAGGAAAAGGTTAAGCCGTTTGCGAACCTTGAAGGCGCGGACCTTTACGGCGCGAGCCTTAGAGGCGCGAACCTTAGAGGCGCGAACCTTTACGGCGCGAACCTTGAAGGCGCGGACCTTTACGGCGCGAACCTTGAAGGCGCGAACCTTGGAGGCGCGAACCTTTACGGCGCGAACCTTGAAGGCGCGGACCTTAGAGCCTTTGGCAACAGGCGGCAACTAAAGTCCCTCCAATTCGACAAGTGGGCCATCGGCTACACCCACGACACCCTCCAGATTGGCTGCCAGCGCCACGCCATCGACAAGTGGGCCCGATGGGACAGCGAGGCGGGCAGGAAATGGATAGCAAGCATGGACAGTGAGGCAGCCGCATGGGCCGATAAGTACCTTGCGCTTGTCCTCCAGATCATCGCGGCTAGCCCCGCAGAGAAGTAACATAGCCAAGGGCGATCTAGCCCGATAGCCGAAACCTAGCGGCCTGCCCTATCGGCTGCCGCGATGGTCCACGTACCGACACCCCTAAGGCGTGCTGATGAGGCTGGGGATTTAGGAGAGACACCCAACATGACACAGGACGCAAAGGCAGCCTTTGCGGCGATGGTCGAGGAGGCCCGCAAAGGCATTGACAGCAAGTCACTCCAGATGTGCGTGACCACCATGGCTGCCATCCGCCACAAGCTGGATGAGCTAGACAAGATGATTGCCGAGCTGCCACGCATCGTCGCCAGCCCCACGGACAATCCGCATGGCCACAGCAAGGCGCAGGTAGAGCATGCGGCCTCAGCGCAGTGCCACGAGACGCTTGAGCGCATCGCCAGCACACTGGAGCAAGCCTTGCCTCTCATCGCCATGGTGGGAGCCGCCACGGAAGCCCAGAGGATGTTCGGCCGCAAGAAACCCCTTGACGGCTGACCACAAATCATGAGATGAAGCCCCCGGCCCCACCACAAGCCGGGGCTTTGCGCATGACTACCCGCGCTGGCCGGTCGCCCAGCATCTAGCTAGAGAGAAAGTGAACCACCATGAACACGACCACGCAGACGGAAGCCACCAGCACCAACCTCAACGAGACCATGGGCGGCTCCGGGCTGACCGCACTGGTCCACAAGCAGGACGCTGAGGGCTCCATCACCATCGACCCCATCACCGGCCACATCATCACGTCTGCCGATGAGCGGCCCGAATGGGCAGAGGAGCTTACGGTCGCCCAGATCGGAGAGCGCCACGTCTTCTACACGGCGGCACTCGGTGACCTCTACACGGAAGAACGCCAGATGCCGGAAGTCTTCGCCTTCGAGGACCTCGGCTGGCTGGGTGCCCGTGAGCTGCCGGAAGGCACCACGCTCGACGGCATGGACCACGATCTGCTGCACTTCGATGCCGACCACGAGTTCCGCCAGCAGCAGGTTGCCACGGTGCACGGCCTTGAAGCCGAGCTGGACGAGCACGGCGACGAGACCGGCTCCATTGCTGGCCTCTCGGCAATCGAAGTGGAGCTGCGGGAAGACAACCTGCGCTCCCCGGAGGAAATCGCAGAGCTGGAGAAGGAGCAGGCCACGGGCTACTCCAAGACGGGCACCAGCGGCGAGTAAGCCTCACGGTGACGTAACGGAATGACACTAGGGGGTGGCCAACAGGCTGCCCCCTTTTGGCGTTAGGCGGAGCAGCGTGCTTCGCATTGAGGCTATCGAAAGGAGAGACCACGATGCCCATGAGCCCAAACACAGGGATACCCACGGACCCCAGCAAGTTCCTTAAAGCTCCCGAGACACTGGACCAAGCCTTGAGCCGTATCAGCGAGCAGTGGCGGCACATGCGCTCGGGGCAGACCCTCCGAAGCCAAGCCGTCAAGGCCATCACGTCCGTCCTCAAGGCCATCCACGGGCCTGAGCTTGATGACACCAGCATGCGGCAGCTCAGAGTGGCCACCCCGTGCGAAGACATTGGGGACCGTGACGTGCAGCAGGCCACCGCTGCATGGTACGCTGGGGGCCTGTCCCCTGCCACCATCCAGAAGCGCCTCAACTGCCTCAGCAAGCTCGGGGTCAACGTCGAGGGGTGCCGCAAGCCAGTCCCCAAGCAACTCAAGTGGCACCTGCCCATGGAGATGAAGGAGGAGGTGTGCTACTGGATTGAGGAGGAGGCCGACCGCACGGTTGTCCCCTACGATCTAGCCCGCTATGTCCGCTGGACGATGGTTACAGGGCTGCGCCTTGAGGAGACCCTGCGCCTCACCCGGGACAGCTTCTCGAAGGGCTACAAGGACGTCAACGTGCCGGGCACCAAGACCGCTGGGAGCCAAGCTACGCTGCCCTTGGGGTCCTACGCCCGCATGCTGGCCTCAAGCCAGTGCCTAGACGCGGAGGCCGGACAGACTGGCTTCAAGTTCATCGAAAGCACCTACGAGGAGCTTAGGGTAGGCTGGGAGGCCGTCCGTGAGCGTTTCGGCTGGAGGGATGACCCCACGGCCACGCTTAAGGCCCTGAGGCGCACCGCAGCGTATCACCTACACGTCGAGCAGGGCATGCCGCTTGCCATGGTCCAGAGGTACTTGCGGCATCGCGCCATGTCCACCACGCTGGCTTACCTTGAGCTGACTGGCGGCTATGGCACCGAGGAGATGAGGAGGTACTTGAAATGAGCATCATCCGGTACGAGATATACGGCCAATACGGCTACGACGCTGATGCAGAACCAAACCCAGAGGGGGAGTGGGTCCGCTACGAGGATCACCTAATGGCAATGCGCCAAGCGCTGGCCACCGTCACCGCCTTCACTGCGGTGTCCTACTGGGCTCACATCAACCGGGCCAGCTCTACCAGCCTTACGTTGGCAATGCGCCGCTGGCACGTAAAGGTAGGCCGGGCACTTAGGCTCAAGGACGGCTTGAGGAGGCTACCCTGATGACCCGCAAAGTCTACCCAGCCAACCACCCCGGTCCCTTTGAAGGCCCTGTCCTCAAGGTCACCGAGGCGTATTACAACCAGCTCCGAGAGGCCGAGCGGTGTCAGGTAGCGCTCCACCACAAGCTCATCGCCGCTGGCTTCACCTGCATCGGGGACTGCTACACGGCACCCCCGGGGATGACCAAGGAGCAACTGGAGGACTTATTCAAGTGACTAAGCGCTACTCCCTCAAGGACCTGTACTGGGGCCATCTTAGCCATGCCATCATGTGCCGCCAACAGGGCGGCTCACTTACCCAGACTGCCCGCTGGCACTTTGAGGTAGCCCGGCAGCTTCGGCTTAAGGGCGGCTTGAGGAGGCTACCCTGATGACCCGCACCCAGTTCCTCGCCATCCCCCTCCTGAGGTCATTCATTGCGGTTGACCCCAATGACGGCGCTATGGTATACACCCAAGTACGGCGAGACCCGGCCACCGGGCTGACCCTCAAACTGAGCACCAAGACACCCAACCAGTAACCCCCTTTAGGAGAGACCATCATGAACGCCAAAGCTACCCCCAAGGACACCACCCCGAGCTTCGACCTCGCATCGTTCGCCCTCACGCCTGACTTCTCGGTGAAGATGCCGGAGCACATCCCGGCCCCCACCAGAGCCACCGAGCTGCCCTTCAAGGCTTCCTTCTCGGCCAACCTTGCTGCCGCCGTCGAGGGCAAGCAGCCGCACTTCTTCGTGCCGGACGCCTTCTGGAAAGCCCGTACGCCGGACGCCAAGGTTGACGCAAGCTACGGCCGGGGGAAGGTCCGTGACGCCTTCAATAAGTGGGTCAAGGAGGATGAGAAGGCCCGCAGCATCATCGACATCGCTCTGGTCTACCGGGAGAAGGGCCTGTTGGATGCCGAGGGCAAGCCCGTCGAGGGTGCCGCTCCCGGCCTGAGCTACTGGCTCATCCGCAAGTCCTAACCCCCCATCTGCCGCCGACACCACGCAACCGAGAAGGAAGACACGACATGGAAATGCCCAGCAGACAGGTACGCCGCCAGCTCAACCGCATCAGGGCCAAGGGGGCTGTGCCCTATAGCCGCTACGTCCCGCACCGCGCAGGCCGTATTAGCCCGAACATCTACCCGAGGCAGTCTGACAGGCAAGCAGCACGGTACGCCAAACTGTCCGGCCTTTAAGCCTACCCGATAAGAATGCTTCTAGCCCCTGCCGAAAGGTGGGGGCTTTTTCATGGGACCAATCATCTTGGGAAACAGGGCCATGCTGCTAAACAATATGAGCGCCGCAATATCGGCAGAAGTGCAAGCCTCCACCATCACCAGCCATCCACTGTGGGAGGAGCAGGTAGAGCTTGAGTACGGCATGATGCGTGCGGGGGCCGATAAGGTCCGCGATAGGGTCATTGAGGCCGAGCGTAAAGGACAGATGACGCGGGTATCCCCCGTGAAGGGCCTGCTGAAGGACTGGTTGCCGGGCGTAGCGGACACCATCAAGGACTGGTGCGCCACCATGCGCCGCAGCCGTGGGGTAAAGCCTGCTGTCCTCCCGCTGGTGGAGAGTTTGGACCCCTACGTTGCCGGTGCCATTGCGCTCCGCACGATGCTGGACCAGATGGCCAAGGGGTACATCTCGGTGCAGGCCACAGCGGCAACCATCGGGCAGACCGTGGAGTACGAGCAGCGGGTCCGGCTCTGGGAGAAGACCAACAAGAAGATGTTCCGGGCCATCCAGAAGGAGCAGGAGGACATGGGGTCAACCGCTGAGCACAAGCGGCGGGTCAACATCAACAGGTTCAACAACTTCATCGAGACCGGGGAGCTGGGCGACAAGCTCACATGGACCCCATGGACCAACGATCAGAAGTTCCGCGTAGGCTGGTGCCTCATGGACTGCATCGTGCGTAAGACCCAATGGTTTGAGGTCATCTCCGACCCTCACCATGTCTTCAAGGCAGGCAAGCCCAAGAGCCCCATGCTGGTCATCGCCCCTAAGCCCGGCCTCATGGAGTGGCTGGCAAAGGCGCTGGACGTAGCGGAGGCCAACCAGCCTGAGTTCAAGCCGACCGTAGTGCCACCAAAGCGGTGGAACGGGACCCGTGATGGCGGCTACTGGACACCCTACGTGCGTGCCCCGAGGCTCATCCGCTTCAAGGCCCACCAAGAGCACCAGAAGGAGAGGGCAGCCGATGAGTACGAGGCACTGGACTTCCCTAAGGTCTATGCCGCGCTCAACACCCTGCAAGAGACGGCATGGAGGATCAACCAGAGGGTCCTTGATGTGGTCAACGAGGTGTGGACCGTCCGCAGGTGGGCTATAGGCAAGCCGGGTAGTCAGACCTTGCCGGAGATGGACGAACGGGAGTTCCCCCCGAGGACACCCCGCATGGAGGAGGATAAGGAACGCCAGCGGCAGTGGAAGAGGGACAACCCAAAGACCCCACCTCCACCAGCCGACGAGCAGACCCAGAAGGAGATTGACGAGTGGAAGGCCAAGGCGGCACCCATCTGGCGCTTCAACGTCACACAGGTAGGCAGATGCCGGGCAGCCAGCGCCACCGTCAACATCGCCAACCAGTTCTCCAAGTACGACGCCTTCTACTTCCCCCACATGCTCGACTTCAGGGGCCGCATGTACCCCATCCCGAACTACCTCCAGCCTCAGGGCAACGACCTCTCCCGGGGTCTCCTTGAGTTCGCCACCTCGGCACCCATCACGCACGACAACGGGGGCATCCGCTGGCTGGCTATCCATCTGGCCAGCGTGTGGGGCAACGACAAGGTATCCTATGAGGCCCGCATCAAGTGGGTGGAGGATAACGAGGAGATGCTCCGCAACATCGCCATGGACCCCTATGCCAACAACGAGTGGGTCAATGCGGACAAACCATTGCAGGCACTAGCCGCCACCTTCGAGTGGGTGGACTATCTGCACTTCGGGGAGGGCTTCATGTCTAGCCTCCCGGTCATGGTGGACGGCACCTGCAATGGTATCCAGCACCTCTCCGCCATCACCCGGGACGAGGTGGCAGGAGCCTACGTCAACCTCGTGCCTTCCGATGAGCCTCAGGACATCTACAAGTTCGTCGCAAGGCGGCTTCAGGCTATCCTAGAGGACCTACCCCACGACGAGGATGCTAGGTGGTGGCTGGAGCTGTGCAACCATGACCTGCCCAGAAGCCTGACCAAACGCCAAGTCATGGTGCTGCCTTACGGGGGCACCAAGGACAGCTTCTTCGGCTACACCCGGGCATGGCTGGACGAGAACACCCAGTCTGACCGGGGGCTGACCCCAGAGCAGAAGGAGGTGAGGAACCGTAGGGTAACCTTCTTGGCCCTCAAGATGTGGCAGGTGGTCAACGACGTGGTGAGCGGGGGCATGAAGGTGATGAAGTGGTTGCAGGATGTTGCCCGCGTGGCAGCACTCAATGACCAGCCCATCTACTGGACCGTACCGTCTGGCTTCGTGGTTCGCCACTTCTACGGCCTTGAGCGGGACTACCGTGTGGACTGCCTGTTGGACGGCACCCGCACCACCATCCAGCTTAAGGAAAGGACCGCCGAGCTGAGCATACGGGAGCAGCTACAGGGCATCTCCCCGAATTTCATCCACTCACTGGACGCAAGCTGCCTCGTGGACTGCCTCAACATGTGCACTGAGGTAGGCATCGTGGCGTTCGCTTCGGTGCATGATGCTTACGGTACGCATGCCGCGAACATGGACCTTCTGGCCAACCTGTTGCGCCGAGCCTTTGTGGAGACCCACGAGACCGACGTACTGGGGATGTTCAAAGCTGCTGCTGTTGGGGTCATCGTGCCGGTGCTCTTGGACCAGAACCCGGAGCTGGATGTGCTTGATGCCAGCGTGAAGGCGGAGGAGATGATTGCCGAAAAGGCTAAACCGCTGGAGATGGGAACGCTGGATTTGCAGGACGTTATGCACTCCGAATATTTTTTCGCATGACGCTGGAACAATTCCCGCACTATCGAAGACAGAAGCGCCGAAAGGCCATAACGCATTGGAGTGTGCCCCCATGAGAAAGACCGACCATGCCGTCATCCGTATAGGGGCAGCTCGCCATGACCTTGAGGTAGCCGGGGGGGTCCACGACCTCCAAGGCCAACCCAAGTACCTGTTGGTCAACGCCCTGTGTGACGCACTGGGCCTCAAGCGACCACCCCGCCCACCCAAGAAGCACAAACCCGCTGGGAAGCATACCAGCACCGGGAAGGAGAGAACCCGCCATGCACCCAAGAGACCTGATGGCCAAGCGCCCGCTGAGCAAGGACAAGCTCACGATGGTGCCAAGAGACCACGCCGCCGCCGCCGCGCAAACCGCACTGTTCCAACTACAGGACCGGGAGAGCCCTGAGGAGATAGTCCTCGGGGTAGCCACCCTGTTTGCTGCCCTGTGCATGCGCTGCGAGCTAGACCCCGAGGCCCTCCACACGATGGGCCGTAGGGTTATCATGGAGCCCTCCGAAGGTGACGCGCCCACCAACGGCAGCATACAGGTCCTCAAGGACTGGGCCGGGCTCAAGCTCATGGCGCAGGAGGTATCCATCTCGTGACCGACTTCCTCGCCACCATCTTCTGGTCCGTCTCCCTTGAGTGGATTGGCTGGGCCATCGTAGGGGTTTGCCTTGCGCTGCCCTTCGTGCTCTACCGCTCCTTGGGGAGTGACTAGTCATGATCACCGTAATGGCTGGCATAGGGCTCATGGTCCTCGGTGCCTTCACGCTCCTTGGCATCTGGGTCTTACTCAAGGCCCTCACCATGGACCCCAACAAGCCACCCTTCTGACCAACAATTGGAGAGACAACCATCATGCGTGCACTCATCTCGCTCGGCCTTCTCGGCATCTTCGGGCTCATCATCTTCCTCCTCTTCGGCCCCTTCTACACGATTGACGAGGGGGAACGCGGGGTCATCACCCGCAACGGTGCCTTCCACTCGGTGGCCGACCCGGGGCTCGGCATCAAGCTCCCCATCATCGACAGCGTTACGGCCATCACCGTGCGTACCGAGCTGGCGTCCTTCGACAAGCTGGCAGCCTACTCCAAGGATCAGCAGACGGCGGAGATGAGGGTATCGGTCAACTACCGTATCCTCCCTGACCAAGTGCGCTCCGTCTACTCCACCTATGGGGATGCCGAGCAGCTTGCCACACGGCTCATCTACCCGCGTGTCTACGAGGAGCTTAAGACCGTCTTCGGGCAGTTCACGGCCACCTCTGCGGTCAGCGACAGGGCACGCCTCAACGATGAAGTCAAGGCAGCCATCGCGGCAGCCGTGCAGGGCCCCGTGGTCATCGAAAGCGTCCAGATCGAGAACATCGACTTCTCGGAAGCCTACGAGCAGGGCATCGAGCAGCGCATGCTTGCCGAGGTGGAGGTCCAGCGCATCCGCCAGCAGGCCGAGCAAGCCAAGGTCAACGCGGAGATAACCGTCACGCAGGCCAAGGCAACGGCCGACAGTGCCCGGGCAGCAGCCGATGGCCAAGCCTATGCCGTCGAGAAGCAGGCCATTGCGGATGCCAAGGCGCTCCAGCTCAAGGGCGAGGCGGAAGGTGCCGCACTGCGGGCTAAGGGCGAGGCTCTACGGGACAACCCGGCACTGGTCCAGCTCCGAGCCACCGAGCTTTGGGATGGCAAGCTGCCTACCACCTTCGTGCCCGGCTCGGCCGTGCCTTTCGTGGGCCTGAAATGAACGAAGGCGGCATCATCGGACCCCTTCTCTTCCTCCTTGTCGTCCTTTGGGTCCGAGACCTTGCGGAGGTAAACGGAGCCCGCAGACGGCGAGACCTAGCGTTCCGCCTCGTCATGGACCGACACACCAGCCTCGCACCTGTCACCGTTGCGGGTCTGTGGCCCCGCCCGGCCAGCTCTTGGGGAGACCGCATGGCCACCGCCCGACAGAACCTCTGGGCCCGGGAACATGCCAGCTTCGGGGTTACCTACAAGTGACAGCCTACATCGCCATCGTCTTGTCCATCGCCCTCGTGGTCTGCCTGCTCAGTGATGATGACGGGGACATGGAGGACTAGCCGAACCGCTTTAAGGAGGGGCGAGTGACGGCCATGTAGCATACATTTGCGAGGGCTGAGGGAGGGCCGAAACCCCCTGAGGACTTACTCGCCAACGAACGGTAGCCAATCCGTGCAGTAGCCCAACGACCACCGAGGGCCAGCGCCTAGCCGACATACAGAGCACAGCGCCATGACGACCACTTGACTGCTTACGATGCCCACCAAGAGACCCAACAGCCGACCGCTCGGAGCTATTCCGTGAGGCAACCGCTTGGGGTGAGGTGGTCATCAATAAACAGTCGCCCATTCCCGCCAGCACTAGGAGACCCTACATGGCAAAGAACAAGTATTTTGACACTCCGTTCGGCATTACGGACCACCCGCACCTCAACAAGCCGGACACCAAGTTCAAGCCGGACAACCCGGAGTTCAAGACGGGTCTCGACGTGGAAGGCCCTGAGGCTGAGGCCCTTGCTGCCCGCATCGACGCCGAAGCACAGGCTGCCTTCGATGCATTCTTCGAGGACGGCCAAGGCAAGGACATGACGCCAGCCGAGAAGAAGAAGTTCACGGTCTACAAGCCGTACGAGCGCCTTGAGGATGCCGAGGGCAACCCCACGGGTGTCATCCGCTTCGACTTCAAGCAGAACGCCAAGCTCCGCCTCAACGACGGCACCACCAAGAACGTGGTCATTGCGCTCTACGACGCGGCAGGCAACGAGCTGGACCCGGCCAAGACCATCATCCGTGGTGGCTCTGTGGTTCGCCTCCGCGCCAGCCTCCGTGCCATCCCCATGAAGCCGCTCAAGATGGTGGGCGTCCGTCTGGACTTCGCCATGGTGCAGGTCAAAGAGCTGTCCAAGGGTGGCCAGAAGGGCTTCGGCGCTGTGGATGGCTACACGGCCGATGACGACGATGATAGTGCTGGTGGTGGCTTCTCGCCTGCATCGGACAACGACAGCGCGGACTACTGACCATGAGCCGCCAACATCTCGGCCAAGCCGGTACGCTGGTCACCACGGCAACCGCAATGACGGACGCCATGGCCCCGCTTGTCGGCTCCGACCCCTCCCGCATCGGCCTCTTCCTCCTCAACGATACCGCTGTGGTGCTTGAGGTCCACACCTCGCTCGCCTCCACGGCAGCCATGGTGAAGGTGGCAGCAGGTGCTTACTATGAGGTCCCGGACCAAGCGGCCACCGTCGCCCTGTGGGGCAAGCTCGCCTCGGGCACCGGCAATGCCAACGTCACGGTAGCCAAGTAGCAGGGCACCAAGTGAGGCCCCGCAACTGGACCAGCACGGCTCACGCAAGGGGCTTGAAGGCTGGCTACAGGTCCGGCCTTGAGGAGAAGCTCGCCAAGCAGATCACCGAGGCAGGCTTCGTGCCACGCTTCGAGACCCTCAAGCTGCGGTACACGATACCCCAGAAGGACCACACATACACCCCTGACTTCCCGCTGGACAACGGGATTATCATTGAGGGCAAGGGCATCTTCGACGCACAAGACCGCGCCAAGCACTTGTTCATCAAGGCCCAGTACCCGGAGCTGGACATCAGGTTTGTCTTTACCCGCTCCGCAGCTCCCATCACCAAGGGGTCCAAGACGACACTGGCAGACTGGTGCCGCAAGTACGGCTACAAGTTTGCCGACAAGCTCATCCCTCCCGAGTGGTTCGCCGAGCCCGGCCCTGCGCTCAAGCCTGAGGCCGTCCTTGCAGATGGACCATACGGCTTCACCAAGCGCCTCCCAACCAAAGGAAAGTAACGCACACATGGCAAATCCCCGCAAAGCTACCGGCAGCACTGCCCATCTCGACCCCAAGAGCCGAGAGGTTAAGGGCTTCGTCACAGCCCATGCGGCATACGTGGTGGAGACCACCGCAGGCTACGTCAACGTCCCGGCTGACAAGGTGCTCGGCAAGACGGATGAGGAGCTGGAAGCATGGCTCCGTTCGGATGACTACTTCTCCCGCATCGGCGGTCACCACATCCTCAAGGTGACCCACGAGACGGTGCTCAAGATCGTCCTGTGATTGCCCCCATCGGCAGTAAGTGGAAGACCGTGGTGCTTCATGCGTGGAGCATCCGGTGGACCATCCTTGCCTTCATCTTCACCGGGCTGGAGATAGGGCTCCCCATCATGGACGGCTACGAGACAATCCCCCGGGGTGTCTTTGCGGCCCTCTCCGGGGTAAGCTCTGCGATGGCCTTCCTGTCCCGGCTTCAAGTCCAGCGGGGTGTGAACTAGATGTTCGCTTTCCTTAAGCGCAACCCGAAGACCACCGGCACAGTCGGCCTAGCTGCTGCCATCGCGCTCTCCACCTCGGTCCTCATCAAGCCGTGGGAGGGTCTGGAGCTGACCTCCTACCCCGACATCGTGGGCGTGTGGACCGTATGCTATGGCGAGACGCAAGGCGTTAAGCCCGGCCAGAAGTTCACCAAGCAGCAGTGCGAGGAGAAGCTCAGCAAGCGGGTCATGGAGGACTACGCCAAGCCCCTCTGGGCCTGCGCCGGGCCTGAGTTCCGCGTGGCTCCCGTCAAGGTACAAGCTGCCCTCATCTCGTGGACCTACAATGTCGGCGTAGGGGCAGCCTGCAAGTCAACGCTGGTGGCCAAGCTCAAGGCCGGTGACCTCAAGGGTGCCTGCAACGAGCTGCTCAAGTGGAACAAGGCAGGTGGCCGTGTGGTCAAGGGCCTCAACAACAGGCGGCAGGCCGAGCTTAAGGTCTGCCTTGAAGGAGTAGCAGGGAAATGACCATACTCACCATCTGCATCGGCCTACCCCTCGCCTGCCTCCTCTACGAGCGGGTCACATGGCTGGCCAAATGGCTACCCCGGAGGCACCCCTTTTGATTGCCTACGTCCTCAACAAGTTCAAGGGCTGGCTGGCTATCCTCGGGGCAGTCATCGTGGCCATGCTCTACGCCTACTCCCGGGGCCGCAGGGGTGGCATCACGGACGCCCACAAGGAAACCCAGAAGCAGACCGATAAGGTCACGGAGAAGTGGCGTGAGATTGACAGCCGTAAGCCTGACCTTGACGGTGCTCTTGGCAAGCTGCGGGACAGGAGCCGTAAGGGATGACCTCAATGCGCATCCTCGTGTGGGCAGTATGCGTGGCCCTCTTCATCTTCGTGCTGACAGCATGCAGCGCCACTACCAAGACCCTGTGCCCATCCCTGAGCCCGCCCCCCGGTTCGATAGTGGACGCCTTGGAGCAAGCCTCGGAGCACGACCCGAACGCGGCATCGTGGACCATCGGGCTGGAGAGACACTACGCAAAACTGGACGCCTGCCGATGAGGTGGGGCGACTGGATAGCGTGGTGGGCCAGCCAAGTGATGGGCATCATGATCGTCATGATGCTCCTCGTCATGCTGGTGCTTAGCGGCTGCCAAGGCTACCAACCTCCGGGTCAGGACCTATGGCTGGCAGTACCCTAGCGTGGCGCAAGAGGGCCAGCACCTCACGCATCATCCTGCATGCCAGCCACACGCACGAGCATGAGGCCCATAACCTTGAGGCGTGGCTCCGTGTCACCGGCCGCAAGATGGGCCTCCTTGAGATTGGCTACCACTTCATCGTCTTCGCAGACGGCAGGCACCTTATGGTCCGGCCCCACGACGCCATCGGCTCCCACACCCCGGGCTTCAACAAGGACAGCATCGGGATTGTGCTTCAGGGCGGCGTGAGGCTAAGGCCCGGTGAGGATGGTGAGGAGATACGGGTATCATGCGATACCTTCACGCCAGCCCAGATGGATACCCTGAAGTTCCTCTGGGGCTGGCTCAACGGAATTTACCCCGGGCTGGAGCTTAAGGCTCACTCCGAGCTGGGCCGCTACAAGATACGGCCAGTGCAGTGCCCCCCGGTGGACATCGAAAGGATACGCACCCAGTGCAGACCAATGAACCAGACAGCCTCGGTGGTCGCCTCTTGACACCGCAGCAGGACCGCGTGCTGGCCTACCTCAAGGAAGGCAAGACGCTCACCAACAAGGTGGCCCTGACCTGCCTTGACGTGGGCTCCCTGTCCAGCCGTATTGCCGAGCTTCGCAAGCTGGGCTACAAGATCAACGCGGAGATGAAGCAGGACCATGCCGAGCGTGGCTACAAGGCGTACAAACTTGCCAACCCCGAAGGCCAGCCGCCCAGCTCCCCATGAGTGGGACTTCGGACTAGTCGGTCTGCTGCCCACCGAGGAAGTCTTCGAGGCACACGAGGAGACCCACTCCTCCCTGCTTGGGCCGGATGGCGAACCCCTGCAATACCAGTCCAAGAAGCTAGGACATGTTGGCTTCATAAAGCTCAAGGAGAGACCATGAGCCCGTACCTTATCCCGCCAATCCTGCTGGTGTTCTTCCTGCTAGTGTGGTGGCGCTGCGAAAGCTGGATGCACGACCCGAAGTCCAGCTTCAACACCGGCTCCAAGGTCCCCGTGCGGCGTGAGCTTCTGGACCCCAACTACCCGGACTGGCTCATCAAGGGCAGGAAGTTCGACGCCACCGAGCCAGACATCTTCGACAAACTAGGAGCATGGTTCAAATGAAGCCAGACCCCCTCGCCCCCTACATCAACCAAGACGGCCGAGCCTTCAATGGCAACTGGACGCCAGTGGGTCTTGCCTTCGTGGCATCGGCCATTGGCATCCTCGTGGCCGTGACCGGAGCGCTGGCATGAAGGGCGCTGCACTAAGCCCGGCCTTCCTGCTGTTCCTCGTGTTCCTCATCCTCAAGCTCACCGGCACGATTGCTTGGAGCTGGGTCTGGGTGCTCGCCCCACTGTGGCTGCCGCTGGCTGTCTTCCTGCTCATCTTGGGGGTCATCCTCCTTGCGGGCCGCTAAGGACCCAGACGCCTACGTTAGGTCCGTCACCGAGGCCAACCCCAACATGCTGGTCCCCCACTACCTCATGGCCTGCTTCCTGTATTACAAAGAGGATGACCCTCTCATCTCAGACGCACTGTTTGACGAGATGAGTAAGGAGCTACAGGCCAAGTGGGAGACCATCACGCATTTCCACAAGCACCTCATCTCACTGGATGACTTGAGGGCAGGCACCGGGTATGCCATCCAGTACCCCTCAAGGGTGAGGGGAGCGGCGGTAGCCCTAGTAAGGAGGTTCCGAGGTGGATAGACCTGAGGGCTCCGACACCCTCATCAGCAAGAAGGAGATTTGCCCCAAGTGCGGCAAGGACAACCTGGCGCTTTACGCCGACGGGCACACGCACTGCTTCACGGCTGGCTGCGGCCATCATTCCGGGACGACAGGGCAACCCACCAGCTCTGGCTTCAAGGCATCTGCCGTGGTCTCCTCTGACCTGCTCCCCATCACCGTCCCCAGCCAAGGCTTCCAGAAGCGCCGCCTTGAGCCCACCACCCTTCGCAAGTACGGGGTAGGCGAGGCGGGATATTCAGGGCAGACCGTACAGGCATACCCCTACACGGATGCCTCAGGCCAAGTGGTTGCCCAGAAGGTACGCCTCCCGAACAAGGACTTCGGGGTGGTCAAGGGGGAAGGCTACGAGGGGCTGGAGAAGTGCCAGCTATTCGGCCAGTCCGTCTATGGCGACCGCTTCGACAAGCAGGTGGTCATCACCGAGGGTGAGCTTGATGCCCTCTCGGTAGCCCAAGCACTCGACTTCAAGGTAGCCGTGGTGTCCATCAACACCGGGGCAGGTAACGCGGCCAAGTGCCTCAAGCAGAACTACCTCTGGCTGGACCGTTTCGCTGACATCGTGCTTTGGTTCGATGATGACCAACCGGGACGTGACGCGGCGGAGGAGTGTGCCAAACTCTTCAAGGTGGGCAAGGTGCGGCTGGCCAAAGCGGCTGGCCATAAGGACGCCTCCGATGTTCTCCAAGCTGACCGGCCCGGGGACATCCGTACCACCATCTACGGGGCTGCCACATGGAGGCCCAAGGGTATCGTCAATGCCAAGGACAGCACGTCCAGCATCACGGCACCCAAGGAGAAGACCCCCTTCTACAACTGGCCTGCCTCCATGCCCAAGCTCCAAGAGATGACGGGCGGTATCTATCCGGGTGACGTGACGTACATCGTGGCTGGCACCGGGGTAGGCAAGTCGGCACTCCTCAGGGAGACCGAGTACGCCCTCATCCAGCAAGACGTGAAGATCGGCGTGTTGTCCTTCGAGGACACCAAGCGTGACGCAATGCTTGGCATCATGTCGGTCCATGAGAGTGAGCGCCTGCACCTCATCCCCCTGCCTGACCCAGACGATGCGGCAGGCATGGAGGCGTACGACAAGCGCATGCTCAGGGTCCACCACGAGGTGTTCGGCTCTGGGCTTATCGAGCTGTTTGACCCCGAGACAGCCGAGTGGTCCCTTGAGGCCATCATGGGGTACGTCCGCTATCTGGCCAAGGGGCTGGACTGCAAGGGTGTGATCATAGACCCCCTCTCCTTCATCGCCTCAGGGATTGACCTATCCGCTGATGAGCGCCGTGTCCTTGACATGGTGGCAGGCGAGCTGGCAAAGCTGGCAAAGGAGCTGGGCATCTTCCTCATCATTGCCCACCACTTGAAGCGGACCCAAGGCGTACCTCACGAGGAGGGCGCACCTACCAGCCTCAACGAGCTGCGCTCCTCAGGCGGTATGGCCAACTTCGCTACCGGAGTGATCGGCCAAGAGCGCAACAATCAGGCAGAGGGTGACGGCTGGCGCGTGACGCAGACCCGCATCCTGAAGCCCATACGCCGCACCGGCAAGTCCGGCCTAGCGGACGTTCTGTATTACGGAGAGGATGGCCGTCTGGTCCCCTCTACGATCCCCTTTCCTCCCATCGGGAAGCCCAGCGGAGAGGGAGCACCAACACGTTCCCAACCGTTCGGAGCAGTCTCGACGGACTACTAAGGACCACTCCGATTACCAAGCAGACAGACGAGGTGGAGGACCTCAAGGCCCGCCTCACCGCAGCCGAGACCTTCACCAAGGTAGTCCTCTACGGCTACGATACGCTCCGCTCCTACGGCGTTGACATGAAGTCCCTCCGTGAGTGGGGCGACGTGGGCGATCTGGAGGATGCCCGCAAGCTGAAGCCTCAGGCCATGGCCGAGAAGGTGGTGGCCTATTGCCAGCGCCTCCGCAACGCCATCACCGCAGCCGCCAACCGCAAGGTCAACATCAAGCTGCACACCGACAACACAAAGCCTACCGACACCAAGCACTAACGGAGAGAGACCCATGACCGTGCACAGCATCCACGACCACGAGCAGTACCACGCCAACCTAAGGCGCTCGCTCAAGGACAAGCTGTGGTTCGTGGGTCTCCTCCCCCAAGGCCGACCCCTCACGTACATCGACTTCGGGTGTGCCGATGGGGCACTGCTTGGCAGCATCCAGAGGGACAACCCCTGCGCTGAAATCATCGGGTACGACACCCGCAAGGACGCCATTGAGGCAGCGATACGTCACCTTCCCGGTGGCTACTGGACCCCGCAGATTGAGCTTGTCACCATGAAGGCTCAGGAAGCCAAGCGTAATGGCAGGCGTGTGGTCCTCATCCTTTCAAGCGTCATCCATGAGGTCCTCTCGCAGGGGACCATGTGGTGGCAGTTCTGGCAGACCGTTCGCAGCCTCAACGCTGACTACATCGCCATCCGCGATATGGCCGTCGAGCAGGAGACGTGGAGCCGGGCACCCAGCTACCATGAGGTGGAGACGCTATGCTTGGCCGAGAAGTACCAACCATGGATGCTCAACGGCCGAGGCATGGAGAACCGTGGGGACATGCTCCACGGCCTCCTCAAGTATCAGTATGGCAACTGGGAGAGAGAGTACGCGGAGAACTACCTGCCGCTCACCTCCGAGGAATACCTCAACCTGTGCACCGTAGGGTCCGGCTATGCGCTGCGCCACTTCGAGCACTACTCCTATGAGTTCCACCGCAAACGCTGGCAGGAAGATTTTGGCATCACCATCCCCGACCCTACCCACATCAAGCTCCTCCTCAAGCGCACCCCGTAAGCGCAACCTCGGGGGAGACATTGAGAGCAACGGCCTTCTGGTCCGCACCAAGACCAAGACCGGCTGGGCTGCCCCCATGGACCGCATCCATTGCGTGGGCGCTATCGACTTGGATACCGGGGAGGAGTTCTACTTTGGCCCCGCTGTCCCCGTAGGCCATCCAAAGTGGGACCCCATCGTGGGCAACCCAGCAGGCAACGTAGAGGACGGCATCAGGTTCTTCTCTGCGGAAAACTGTGAGCTGTCCATCTTCCATAACGGGGTCTCCTTCGACTACCTCGCCATGGAGAAGTTCTACCCTGAGGTCTACACAAGGCCGGACAAGGCGTGGGATACCTTTGTGGCAGCCAAGGTGGTGTGGCCGTATGACGTTCTTCTGGGTCCCGACCTTGACCGACTGAAGAAGGGCACGATGCCCCCCGGCCTCTTGAAGTCCCACTCACTGAAGGCATGGGGCTACCGTCTGGGCAACTTCAAGGACGACTACGACGGGGACCACGATAAGTACCCCGGAGAGGAGAACGCCAAGGAACGCTTCGAGCGGCGGTGGGAGGAATGGAACCCCTACATGGCCAGCTACATGATGCAGGACAATAGGCCCATGGTGGACCTGTGGAACCTCATCAAGAAGCGCATCGGCTGGACGGACCCCGAGAAGGTGGACCTAGTGTGGCCCGAGCAGGTCATGCACACCGAGCACGGCATCGCTGACATCATCGCCCGGCAAGAGCTGGACGGCATGCGGTTTGACGTGGAGGGTGCCCAGAAGCTCGCCGCGACGCTCCAGAACGAGAAGGCACGCATCTCGAAGCAGCTACGGGATACCTTCGGGTCTTGGTGGCAGCCAAGCGCGGTGGTCACCCCGAAGGCAGACCGCAATGTCAAACGAACGGACCTCCCCAATGTCACGGTCAAACGCATCAGCGAGAAGACGGGCAAGGAGCTGGCACCTTACGTCGGCCCTCCAGTGGAACGGTACAGCACCGATGCTCCGTACACCCCCATTGAGCGCCTCACCTTCAATCCGTCCTCTCGGCAGCATCTTGGCATGCGTCTACAGGATGTGTTTGGATGGAACCCTACCAAGTTCGGTAAGGCCAAGCCCGGCGAACAAGGGGCACCAACCGTAGACGAAAGCGTACTGGAAGAGATACCCCCGGGCATCCTCCCGCCAGACATCAAGCAGCTCATCTTGGACTTCTTCGTGGTCAACAAGACGCTGGGCATGGTGGTCAACGGGCAGAACGCTTGGCTCAATCTGGTCACCGACGCGGGCCGAATACACGGGAGGATGGATACCGCAGGTGCCGTCACTGGCCGTGGGACCCACTCCAAGCCGAACAAGTCGCAGGTGCCTTCAGTCCGCAAGGAGAAGGTCACCCTTGAGGACGGCACCAAGGTAGAGCGTGTGCTCCACGGATTGGCTGGCCGCTACGGTGCGGAGTGCCGTGCCCTATGGCTTGCCGACGAGGGAGACGAGCTGACAGGCGTTGACGCCTCCAGCCTTGAGCTAATCCTCCTCGGCCACTACTTGTTCCCTCACGACGAGGGAGCCTTCTCGGCCCGTGTGTGCGACCCCAACCGGGACCCTCACGCCGAGCATGCGCAGATTGCCACCGAGGCAGGCGCATCGATTACACGAGCAGACGCCAAGACCACCATCTACCTCAAGGTCTACGGCGGGTCTGCCTTCAAGCTCAGCCTTGATCCGGCCATCATCGTTCTCCCTGAGGACGTTCCCCAGTTGCTCACCTACCGTGGTCTGCCCATGCTCCTCCGTGGAGTGGAGCGCAGGTTCGGCCCAGAGTTCGTGGCGAAGATGGATGACATGGCCAAGGCCCGCCTCTCCCGAGCACGGCAGGTTATCGTCGCACTGGAAGCAGGCATCACGGGCCTCAAGGAACTAACCGAGGGTGTCACACAGGCAGCCCAGCGGGGTTACCTCAAGGCGCTGGATGGTCGCAAGCTGCACGTCCGCAAGGCCCACGCAGCGCTCAACTCCGTGCTCCAGTCGGCAGGCGCTCAGGTCTGCAAGATGTGGCTCATCCTCACCCGCAAGCGTCTGGTAGCCCGAGGGCTGGTAGATGGGGTGGACTTCAAGCAGCGCCTCTGGATACACGATGAGGGCCAGTGGAGCCACAAGCCGGGCCTCGGGCCCATCATCAGGGAAGAGGCCGAGCTGGCCATGCGTGAGGTTGCCGCACTGCTTAACCTCAGGGGCATGCTCAGGACCGATGGCAAGACGGGGGCCTCATGGTACGAGACGCATTAGACGTAGAAGTCCTTAGGCGGGAGTTTAGGCTAGAGGGAGAAGACACTATCCGGGTGTCTACGGGTCACGTCCTGCGACCACCCCGACCAACGCCATGAATGCTAACCGGAGCCGTACACTTCCTAGAGGGGTGCGGCTGAAGAAGCGCCCAAAGCCCTACCAAGCCGTTGCCAAACTGGGCGGCAAGTTGGTGCACCTCGGGTACTTCAGGACCGCAGAGGAGGCATCGTGTATAGTGGAAAACGTACTGGCAAGCGCCCACGGTGAGTTTTACAGGAGGCCAAGTGGCTAACATTTACATTGGCCCTATCAGCGACGATACGTGGTCCGTGCTGCGGCGCGTCTGGAAGTGGGGGCTGGCCTTACAATGTGATGTAGCACGCCAGCACTCTGTGGAGGTAGCCCTTCTGGCCTCGCAGGGCTGGATTTCCGTGAACGATCCCGATGGCAAGGGCTACCGCAACCGCTGGCGCATCACCGAGGCTGGCATCACAATGCTCAAGCATAAGGACACACTATGATGCAGGGCTTCGACCCCATCGACCTCAAGGACACCCCTGAGGTAACCCTCCTCATCGACGGGGACATTATCGCCTTCCGTGCGGCAGCGGCAGCGCAGATGATCTACGAGGACCGCTTCGGCTTGGTCCAGCCTTTCGCCCGCCGTGTGGATGGCGAGACCATCGTGGACAACCTCATGTTCGGCTTGGAGACGGCCTTCAAGGCTACCCACATCCGGGTGGCCCTGACCTGCCCCAAGTCCAACTTCCGCAATGACCTCTTCCCGGGCTACAAGGGCAACCGCAAGCTCGGCTTCACGGGCGATGGCGTACGGCCTCTGCTACTCGGCATCCTCAAGGACTACCTCCGTGACAAGTACGGGGCATTCTCGTGGGAGGGGCTTGAGGCTGATGACGTTCTGGGCATCCTCAACACGGAGCCTCAGGCGTACAGCGGCAAGCGGATACTGGTGGGCAACGACAAGGACTTCCGCACGGTCCCCGGCCTCTACCACACCATCGGCAAGACCACACCCCGTGGCCGTCCCTTGGTGGAGGAGATTTCGGAGTGGGAGGCCCAGCGCTTCCTTATGTTCCAGACCCTCACAGGTGACGCCACGGACGGCTATGCGGGCTGCCCCGGGATGGGCAAGAAGCGTGCCGAGGAGTGGCTTGTAGCTCCCACCCTGCTGGTGCCCGGCCATGGGGTCAAGACCGTGGGCATCAACAAGGGGCAGGCCACCACGCGCTGGAAGGCTGAGCCCACACGGGACTTCTGGGCGGGCATCGTGTCCCACTACAAGAAGGGTGGACAGGGGGAGGAGGAGGCGCTGCTGACCGCACGTCTCGCCCACATCCTGCACCACAAGGACTACAACAGGGAGACCGGGGAGATTACACTCTGGACCCCCGATGCTCTGAAGGGACTGTAAGGCATGCTTAAGGTCATCAACATCTGGGGTGGTCCCGGCGCTGGCAAGTCCACCACGGCTGCCGGTCTGTTTAACCTCATGAAGACCCAAGGCCACAACGTTGAGCTGGTCTCCGAGTACGCCAAAGACCTCACATGGTCGAAGGACTGGCAGGGCCTCAGCAACCAGCTCCTCATCCTCGGCCAGCAGGACCAACGCCTACGCCGCCTTGTGGGTCAGGTAGAGTGGGTCATCACGGACAGCCCGTTGCCCACCGGCATTGCCTACATGGGGGATAGCTGGAAGCCTTGGCTTGAGGATGCCACATGGGCCTGCTTCGATCAGTACATCAACTTCGACGTATTGCTCCACCGGCAGGCAAGCAATGGCTTCCAGAAGGAGGGCCGCAACCAGACCCACGAGGAGGCCATGGTGCTTGACAACGTGCTGGACAACCTGTGGCACACGGCGGGCATTGAGGACGACATGAAGTACAGCCTTGAGGTCCCGGCCAACGTGGGAGCCCCGTACGTCATCCACAACTGGCTTATGGAGTTCAAGGGGGAGGGATGATCACGGTAGATCAACACCACCTCTACCTCCTCAAGGCAGACTTCGAGCCAGCCGACTGCCCACCCAAGGGCTACCACTACGACCCGTACACCAAGGCGTGGCGGAAGAACTTAACGGAGGCCGAGGTGCAGAACCTATGGCCGTATCGAACGGAGCAGGCTGTGGACAAGCTGACTGCCTACAAGACCCACGAGACCCGCTATTCGGATAGCTCAATATATGACGAGACGTGCATCCACTGCGGAGGAACCGATGGGCCGGGCGACAGGTCCTTGGACCTCCCGTGCCCCAAGAACCCCAAGAAGGATACCAAGGTGGAGCCCATCAAAGACTGGCTTGACGACGCCCTGAAGCAGGTTGCCCCAAAGCCCCGGGAGGATGAGCTGCACGCTGCGCCAGATCGCTCCGGCCCTATGCCTGCTATGGCTGACATGGAGATGCCTGTGCCTGTGAGCTACCTTACGGATAGCGCGGTGAGCCGTGCCCCCAAGGAGAAGATCGCAGAGCTGGTGGAGGCTACGGCCCTCATCAACACTGTGACCAGCGAGGCGGCAGCCAAGGGCGACAACGTGCACCTCCCGCAGCATTACGCCCGCTACAAGATTGAGCCCATCCGCTTCTCCATCGAGAACGAGTTGGATGGCTTCCAGTTCAACATCATCAAGTACGTGTGCCGCCACCCCTTCAAGAACAAGCGTGAGGACCTACGCAAGGCCCTGCGGTACTTGGAGATGTATATCAAGTACACGTACGATAAGGACCCGGACTGGTGGAAGTGAGCGAGTGGCAGGGGAAGAACCCCCCAGACCTCACCAAGGATTTTGTGGACTGGCTCGGAGCCAACTACCCGCTCCCCGTATGGGATGGGCACAAAGCCTCCCGTGCGGAGTACCTGCGGGACGTGGGCCGGTGGGAGCTTGTGGGTCAGCTTCGGGACTTCTACAACGACACGGCTGGCCTTGAGCCCGACGCAGAGTCAGCCCGCTAGGAAAGGAACCCAGCAAGCAATGTGCATTTTTGGAAAGACAAAGTCCCAGCGTATGCCCGACGTACCGGAGCCCAACAAGGTGGCCGAACCGCAGGAAATCGGCGGTCAGCGCTCGGTGGAAGACCAAGCCCTCTTCGGGCAGGAGGGTCAGTCCCTTCGGGTCAACCGTGAAGCTATCGGCTCCAGCACCGCTGGTGGCACCGGCCTGCGGATGATGTGACCGTTATGGCGGACCTCACGGAGTTCACTCTGGGCAAGGACCTCAACGCTGAGGACGCCTATAAGTCCCTCCAGACAGGCAGGCAGCAGGTTATCGACATGGGCCGCAAGATGGCAGCCTTGACGATACCCGCAGTGTTCCCGCCTGACGGCTACCATACGGGCGATGACCTGCCGGGCAACAACCAAGCGCTCACGGCCATGGCGGTCAACACCCTCGCCTCCAACATCACCTTCATGGCATTCCCCCCGGGCCAGCCCATCTTGCGCTACGAGGTCATGGAGACCAAGCTGCAAGGTGAGATCGATGCCGACCCAGAGCTATACGCAGAGATAGTCCTTGCGTGCAGCCGTCTGGAGATGGCCCACCGCAAGCGCTTCCAGTCAACCATACTGGAGACCACCTACCTCAACTACATCAAGCTCCTGCTCATTGCGGGCAACGCCTTGTGGAAGCACCTCACGCTGGACAAGCCGATGTACCGCAGGCCGGACTGCTACGTGGTCGAGAGGGACGGCTCGGGGGCTCCCCTCCTGACCATCCTTGAGGACAAGATGAAGCTCATGGCCCTGCCCAAGGCCCACCGTGAGCAGATCGAAAGGCTTGCCCCCAAGGACCGCTGGTCTAACCAGAAGGAATGGGAGAGGGAGGTCTGCATCTACTCTGTGTGCAAGCTCAAGGTCGATGCCATCAAGCCGCCTCTGCGGGAGCCTGACAAGTCTTGGCTCTACTGGGAGGAGTGGGAAGGCCACGTCCTTGAGGACACCAACGTGGAGACGGACTTCGATGTGCCGCCGATGCACCCCGGAGCCCTGACCCTTGTGCCCGGCGAGAACTGGGCTCGTGGCTACTGCGAGGACTACCGTGGGGACCTCTTCACGGTGGAGAGCATGGCCTCTGCGCTCAACGACGGGGCAGCCATCGCGGCACTGAGCCTCATGTTCGTCAAGCCGGGTGCCACCAGCCTCAAGGCCGTCCGTGAGGCTCGGAACCTTACGGTACTCCCCGGCAAGGCGGAGGACGTGTCGATGTTCCGCACGGACAAGACGGTGGACTTCAACTTCGTCGCCAACACCTTCCAAGAGGCAGGGCGGCGACTGGGGTCAGCCTTCATGCTCCAAGCGTCCATCCAACGCTCAGGCGAACGGGTGACCAAGGAGGAAATCGTGCGGCTTGGCACCGAGCTGGACAAGGCTCTCGGTGGCCTCAACACACAGATCGCCCAGAACAACCAGCGGCCTATCATTCTGCGGGCTATCCGCCTGCATGAGGACGAGGACCCACAGCTCCCGGTCATGCCAGACGATGTGGTCCGCGTCGATGTAATCACCGGCAAGGATGCACTAGGCAACAACCTTGATGCCGAGAACCTGCTGGAGTATGCAGACGCTGGCCTCAGGACCTTCCCGAAGCAGTTTGAGGCAAGCCATAACGCTTCCAACTTCTTCATGCGTTTCGCCGCCGCCAAGGGCATCAAGCCCGATGGTCTCGTGAAGACAGCCGAGCAGCTCGAAGCAGACGCTCAGGCAAACCAACAGCAGGCCATGCAGCAACAGCTCTTGGACAAGGGCACAGGGCCTGCCGTAAAGGGCATGATGGATAGCATGATGGGTGGGCAACAGGCCGACCCTGAGGCATCCGGCATCCCGCAAACTCAGTAGGAGAGATGAGAATGAGTGATCCCAAATCCACCTCGGATGCACCACGCTTCGAGGTCAACACTGGGGGTGATGAGAGCGCCAGCGCTACCTTCCTCCCCGATGGCTCCGTGCAGCACAGCGACGGCTCCGGGGGCGCATCCATTGAGATGAACCCGGATGGCACGGCCAAGCGCCAGATCAACTACGGTGACGAGAACGCCGTGGAAGACCTTGAGGCCGAAGAAGGTGCCGAAGAGGAAGCAGCCGCCAAGGAGGGCTCCGAGGAGGAGACCACCAAGCAGGATGAGGAGGTCAGCGACCTTCCCGCCTTCGATGCCGACAATGAGGAAGTCCTCAAGCAGTACGAGGCGAAGTACGTCTCGGAGAGCGGTGAGCTGAAGTTCGAAGCATTCAACGGCAGCTTCTACAAGTCCTACGCTGCGGACCCCGACAAGGCCGACATCTCGGCAGACGAACGGGCATTCGTCAAGAAGCGTACGGGCATCTCGGATGCTGGCATTGACACCTACCTCAAGGGCGTCAAGGCTGACCTCAAGGCATCCGACGAGGCTCTCCATTCCAGCTTCGGCGGCAAGGAGAACTACGATGCAGCATTCGGCTGGGCCGTAGGCGAGGGTGGCTACACGGCTGCCCAGAAGGCTCGCTTCAACGCTGCCTTCGAGAGCGGCGATGCGGCTGCCATTGAGGAGCAGGTGGACCTCCTGAAGGCTCGCCACGCCAAGGCCAACCCCACTGCCTCCACAACGGCTGCCCCGGAGGTCAAGCAGCGCCGATCCGCAAGCCCGGGCAGCTCGGCTACCAACGCGGCCAGCTCCTCGTCCACCCCTGCCGTGGAACCTTTCGCCTCGCTCGACGCCTACCAGAAGGCAGCAGCAGCGGCACACGCCTCCGAGGATGTCCAACAGATGCGCGACGTAGAGAAGCGCCTGAAGGCATCCCCGAAGCTCTGGAAGCGCTCCTGAGCCATGCCCATGCTTGAGACTGACCGTGCGTGGGCTGCTGGCCTCTTCGATGGGGAAGGCTCGACGTGTAACTACCGGGGCAACTGGGATGCTACAGGGAAAGCCAAGGTCTACGTGCGGTGCTGCCTCGGGCAGAAGGACCCCCGTGTCCTCATTAAGTTCCACCGTATTGTCCTCGTGGGCAACATCAGGGAGCGGGTGATAAACAACCAGCCGTTCTTTGATTGGACAGCAGGTGCCGCCACGGACGTAACCGTGGTGTTTAACATCCTAGCTCCCTACCTCGGGGACGTGAAGATAACCCAACTGCAACAGGCCGTCGCAGCAACAACCCATGTTGGCGGTCACTACAAGGAGAAATCCACTTGAACGAGTATACAGACTCCGCATCCCGCTCGGGCCAGCGCAACTTCACGGGTGATGATCGCGCCCTCTTCCTGACCAACTTCGGTGGCCTCGTCATCACGGCCTACCTTGAAGCCATGGACTACCAGTCCCTCCGCTGGCTCAAGCACATCACCTCCGGCAAGTCGGACCTCTTCCCGATCATCGGCCGCAAGCGCGATGCCGCTGAGCATACCCCGGGTGACCTGATCGTCGGCGGCAAGGTCGAGCACGATGACAAGGAAATCACGGTTGACCGCATGCTTTTCGACAGCGCGTTCATCCCGGAGATTGACGAGCTGCTCAACCACATCGAGGTCCGTGGTCCGTACGCCCAGCAGATCGGCCAGTCCCTCGGCGTCCTCACGGCCAAGCGCATCGCCATCATGCACATCCTCGCTTCCCGCGACACCGACAACGGCCCGGGCCAGCCGGTTCCGTCCTATAGCTGGGACGCCAACATGCGCACCTCGGCTACGGCAATCGAGACGGCGGCGTTCGCCGCCAAGGAATACTTCATGGTCAACGACATGTCCGGCAATGCGCCCGAGCTTCGTCTCCCGGCCCAGCAGTATCTCCTCTGCGCACGCAACCTCGGCCTCCAGTCCACCGACGTGTCCCGCCCGGAAGCCGGCTCTGGTAACCGCGTGACGGCCAAGCTGGGTCAGATCGGCGGCATCGATCCGGTGGCCACGAACCACATCCCGAAGGTCAACATCACGACCGGCCTTGCCAAGTATCAGGGCGACTTCACCAACACGGTGGGTCACATCTCTAGCAAGATGGCAGTCGGCACGCTGGAGCGCAAGCCCATCACCATCACGATGAAGGAGCAGGCCGAGCGTCTGGGCACCATCATCATCGGCTCCAAGCTGGATGGCCACGGCAAGCTCCGCTCCGAGTGCGCCTACGAGCTGGCCACGACGGTTCGCGCCTAATCTATTCCACCTAGCTGACCCGGCGCTTTTCACTCCGCTAGGCTAGGTGCTGACCTCCCGGCTAACCCCGGGGGGTCTCTTTATGCCAAGCCTTTTTAGGCGGCCACAGGGTAAACAGTTCTCCTCCGACTTGAAGGCGCTCTCTCCCGCCTCCCCTGTGGCCACCTAAGGAGACCAACAACATGGCAATCAACACGACCCCCACCATACCGGCTACCCTCTTGGATGCCGTCAATGAGCTGCTGCGGTGCATCCGTATGGCAGCCGTAATGTCCCTTGCGGCCACCGACATGAACGAGGCGGCAAGTGATGCCAAGTTGGCGATTGACAGTGCCAGCCTTGATGTCCAGATGACCGGCTGGACCTTCAACACCGTCAAGTGCGCCGTGATAGACCCCACGCCAGATGGGCAGATCATTCTCCCCAGCAACTGCCTCAAGGTACGCTCGGCGCGGTACTATGGCTACGACCGCTACGTCTTCCGGGGCGGCAAGCTCTGGGACCCACGGGGCCGCACGTTCATCATCGGGGAGAGCGTGAAGGTAGACATGGTGGAGGCCCTTGAGTTCTCCGAGCTGAGCGCCGCCTTCCGTAAGTGGGTCACCGCACGGGCGGCTCGGGCCTTTGCGCTCCCGAAGCTTCCGACCGGCTCCACCTTCCAGTACACCGAGGAGTATTTGCTTTCGGCCATCTCAGCGGCAGAGCTTGAGGAGGCGGAGGTGGTTGATGCACCCCTCACCTACACCAGCCCACATATGGCATTCATGCGGAGGCTCTAAGCTTGGCAAATCGAGATGGCATCAAGGTAGTCCCCAACCTAGTCCAAGGGGTCACCCAGCAGGCACCACAGCAGGCACGAGACAGCCAATGCCTCTCCCAGTTCGACTGCATCAACGCGGCCTCCGAGGGTGCGGGCGCTCGGCCCCCAACTGAGCTTGTCAAGATGTATCCGAGCAGGGTGCTGACCGGCTCGTTCTTCTCCGAGACCAGCCACGATGGCGAGAACTACCTGACGGGCATCAAGAGTGATGGGACGCCCTTCGCCATTGACTTGGCCGATGGGACGGACTGCACCGTTAATGTGATCGGCTCCATTACTGGCTATCTTACTGCTGGTAGTGGTAGTGCCAAAGAGAAGCTAAGGTCTCAGGTGGCGGAGGACACTACCTTCATCACCAATCGGGAGGTGGTTGCTGCGATGCTCAGCACCACGTCGGACGCAAAGGTCAACGAGGCCATCATCTTCGTACGGGCAACCTACATCCGCATGGAATACAAGGTCACCCTTAGCGGCCCCGGTACGGCCACCTCCAGCATCATGACCAGCGGAACTAACCCGTGCGGCACCCACGTCATCGCGCAAGCCCTGTTGGACCAAGTAGACCCGGGCGGAGTCTTCGAGAGCCTTACCGGCGACCCCCTTGATGGCACTGATGGCTATATCTGCCAGCGCGTGGGCTCCGTGCTCCGCATACGCCGAACCGATGGGGCAGCATTCACAGTAGCCGTTGAGGATGGACAGGGCGGGCAGGGAATGATTGCCTTCAATGGCCAAGCTCAGCGCTTCTCCGACTTGCCCGCCAGATGCTTCCCCGGGACAATCCTTGAGGTAGCTGGCGAGAGCCGTACCGAGGACGATAACTACTTTGTCCGCTTCACGGGATCGGGGGCCACAGGAAAGTGGGTGGAAACCGTAGGGCCGGGTGTCAAGACTAGCCTTAATGCAGCCACACTGCCCCACACTCTGGTCAATACGGCCTACCGGGTCTTCGAGTTTCGGAGGCCAGCGTGGAGCACCCGCATTGCAGGCGACGGGGTAAAGACCGGGAAGGACCCCTCCTTCATCGGCAAGCGGATACGGGATGTGTTCTACCATCAGCGGCGTTTGGGCATCCTTACGGAGAGCACAGCGCTAACATCGAAGGCTGACGCATCCTTCACCCTCTTCCCCGACACGGTGCAGACCCAACTTGACACGGCCCCGGTGGACATCAAGCCCACCAACTCGTCGGGCAAGGGTGCAACCTCCATGGACTTCGCGGTCTTTACCAACGAGAAGCTATACTTCTGGGCTCAGCGCCAGCAGCACGTCATCGAACATGGTCAGGACCAAGGCTTCTCGCAGAAGACAGTGAGTAGTGACGAGGCCAGCAGCTACGAGTACAGCCCTCGGGTGGACCCGATGCCCATTGGCCAGTTCCTGCACTTCAGTACGGACGTGGGGCAGTGGGCCAGCCTTCGGGCCTTGCAGTTCGCCAACGGTCGCATCCTAGGGGACGTGGACCTCTCAGCACATGTCCCTCACTACATCCCAGCGGGCGTAGAGACGCTCACAGCCTCCGAGACCTTGCGCCTTGAGTTCGTCCTCTCGGCAGCCGACGCTGGGAGGCTCTACGTTCTCAGCTACCTGTGGGATGGCCAGCAGTTTGCCCAACAGGCGTTCAACGTGTGGCGCATACCGGGTGGTGACATCCTCTGGGCTGGCGTGCAGGGCAACTTCCTGCGGATACTCCAGCAGAGAGCCGAGGGTGTGGCATACCTCAAGGTCAATCTAACGCCGCTGGTGGTGGATGATGACCCCGGAGCTACGTACCAGACACGGCTAGACACAAGGCTCACTGAGGCGGGCGTTGCGGACCTGACATACGATGCTGGCACTGGCAATTCCACCTTCACTCTCCCGTACATCCCAGTGGGCAATCCCACCAAGGTAGCCGTGAGGCAGGGCGTTGTGGGTGGCCATGACCGGGGCAGGACCTTTGAGGTTATCAGCGTGGTAGACGACGTGGTAACCGTTAAGGGTGACCTATCGTCCTACCTCTTCTACGTTGGTCAGCAGATCATATCCGAACGCACAGAGCTGGAGTTCTTCGTACGCACCGAAGAAGGCAGCCAGCCCTATGACATTCTAACGCTCAACCGCTTCAGCGTGACCTTTGCCAACACGGGGTATAGCCGTGTGGAGGTCTCAGCGTCTAATGGCGTGCAGCGGCAGTACGTATGGGAAGGTCGCAGGCTCGGCACCCAGTCAGCCACTACAGGGTCACCGCCAATTGGCAGTGGCGACGTAGGCGGAGCTATTGGCCATGCTTCACGGGATGTCACAGTCCGCATCGTAAACGACAGCTTCTTGCCCAGCTACTGGCAAAACGCTGCATGGGAGTACACAATGGTAGGCTGGAAGGGAGTTAAGTAGGTCATGCAAGTAGTGGATGCCACTTCGTTCCACGTCAACCAGTTCGCCTATTCGCAAGTCCGACAGGTGGACATCGATGAGTGGGTACTCGGCACGGGCGTTCCGTATCGAGACCTCCTCACCAAACGGCTGGACGTAGAGACCCAGTATGTCCGCGCCCTCCTTGATGATGGTGGGGTCTGCATCGCTCTCTGGGGCGTTGAGGATAACCACGGGATTGGCAACGTTTGGCTCATCGCCAACACGGAAGCCGAGAAGGTAGGCACGCGCATCCACCGCTTCTGGCCCGAAGAGGTGGGCTACATGCACATGCAGTTTGATACCCTCAAGGCTCTGGCCTTTCGGGACAACGCGCTGCATATCAAGTGGCTCAACCAAATTGGCTTCACCCCTGAGGCTGACTACCTTGTTGGCAGCGGCAAGGTCCCCTTCACACTATTCACGAGGTCACATCCATGTGCACGCCACTTGCACTAGGCATCTTTCAGGGGGCTATCGGCGCTGTAGGCTCGGTGGCCACCTTTGTGGGGCAGCAACAGCAATCCAAGGAGACGGAGCGAGCCGCTAAGGAAGCTTGGCGGATTGACCAGAACCTCATCACCCAACGGCAGATGCAGGAGGAGGATGCCCTACGCCAAAAGCAGGAAGCTCAGAACATTGAGGAAGCCGAAGTCAAGGCCTCCGCTCAAGTCGGGGCCATTGCGGGCGGCATCTCGGGCATCTCCGTGGACAACATCCTTGCGGACGTGGGGCGGCAAGCTTCGCGCAACCGTGAGGTGGAAGCCCAGAACTACCGCAACATCGCCCAGCAGCTCACGACGCAGCGCACCAAAGTCAGCGCCGATGCCCAGAGCCGCATTAACTCTGCCCCACGGCCCAGCCCTCTGAGCTTGGTGGCAGGCATCGCAGGTAACGTCCTTGAGGGGGCGAACACGTACAACCGCTATAGGATGGCATAATGGCCCGCCCACCGCTCCGTCCCATACAGGGCACCGCACAGCTTAACCCCGTCGCCTCCCCTGTGGACGCCTATGTGGCCCCCGGCAAGAACCGCCTGTTGGAGTTTGCCGAAAGCCTCCAGAAGGTATCCGCACCCTTGCAGACCTTCCTTGGTGAACGTGCCGAGAAGGCCAGCAAAGAGGATGCCATCAGGGGTGAGGCTGCCTTCTACGCGGACAATGCGGAGGGCATGGCGGAAGGCGTACGGTCTGGCCAGATACCGCCCCAGTACAGCCCGGCCTTCGTGCGCGGCTGGAAGCTGGCGCAGGGCAACGTCGCAGGGGGCAACCTCCGTGAGCAGTTTGCTGCGGCCTACGATGCGTGGGAGGGGAAGAATAGCGAAGACCCGGTAGCGTTCGATACGTTCTATCAGGAGTTCCTTCGGACCCACATCTCCTCCACCTCCGATCCCGATGTGCTCCGTGGCTTGCTGCCTAGCATCAAGGAGATTGAGGCTAACGGCAGGGCTCGGCACATCGAGTACCGCTCCAAGGTCACCTACGATGGCAGCCTTGATGCTGGCGTGGCGGGTGTCTCTCAGGATGTGGATGCCGCCAACGATGCTGGCCTTGTGAGCGAGAAGGGTACGGACTACGACACCCTCTTCGCCAACGTCTTCAAGCGGCGGGACGAATGGGTCAAGACAGGCGGCAGGGCGGAAGACTTCGATACCAAGATGCTCACCGCCATGTCCCTCAAGATCGTGGAGACGCGGGACCCCGGGCTTCTCAAGTGGTTCGACCAGAAGGTGCCCGGCAAGGATTACACCTACGGCGATACTCCCGAGGGCCAGAAGGTCAAGCAGGCCACCATCGAGAACCTTGAGGTCATCGCTCGACGCTCCGAGGTTGAGGACAGCCAGAAGCAGACCAAAGCGGACAAGCTGGCAGCGGACAACACTGTCCGGCAGACCATGGACATCCTCTCTGCCAACCCCGGGGCTGCCCTGCCGGATGGCCTTGTGCGGGAGGCGGAGAAGTATGACCCCGCGTTCAAGTCCCGTGTGGCTGGCTGGCGGGAAGACCTCAACAAAGGCTTCACGGACAACGACGCGCTCAAGAAGGTGTATGACGATGTGATTGCCGGTGGAGGCATGAAGGCCGTCACTGATGCATGGGGCCAAGGGGTCTTCGGCCGTATCGAGGACCTCAATGCTGCCCGCTCGTTCGCTGAGAACTGGGAGGGCAATCGGTCCAAGATCGAGGACGGCCTCTCGTCCAACATCGCCAAGGACTTCCTGTCCACCATCGAGCAGCGCACCAAGGGCCTAAACGACATAAGCGGCATGCCCCTCCCGGGTCTGTCCAACGAAGGCTTCGAGGCGCAGTATGACTTCAAGCGCATGGTCACCGACTGGATTGTCAGGAACCCCGATAAGGCCCAGAACCTTACGGAACGCGAGAAGGCCATCAGCGAGATTGGCAGGCTCATCCTCGACCGGATACCCGAAGGTGATGGCTTCGAGGCTGCCCCGTACAACCGGCCTGAAGGTCAGGACTTCGACAACCCCTTCACCCCCGAGGAGCAAGGGGACGGGACCGGAGAGCCGAGCACGGAGGGATCCGACCCGGTCAGTGACGATGAGGTCCGCACGTTCCTCGGGGAGATGACCCCGGAGCAGCGCACACAGGTGGAGCAGGCGGCAGCAGCTACCGGCAAGACCTCGCAGGACTTCGTAAGGGAGCAGCTCACGGCCAACGAGGCACTCCGTCCCATCGTGTATAACCCCGATGACCCAGACCTTGGGGAGGGAGATGTGCGGGAGGGAGGCATCAGCCTTGAGCAGGCCACAGCGTTCCTTGACGAGGCATTCTCCGAGAGTGGCTCCACGACAAGCGAGGGGCAGCTCAGCGACCTCAAGTCCCTCATCCTCAAGCACGAGGCTGGCGGCAACTGGAATGCTGTCTACGGCAACTCCCGCAGTACGGCCGACCTTGGCAAGTACACCCTTGACCAAATCCTAGCACGGCAGCAAGCGGCGCGGCGCAGGGGTGTAGCCTCCACGGCCATTGGTGGTCCCCAGTTCATCTACAAGACGCTCAGGGGCCTCAAGCGGGACCTCGGGCTGATCGGCACGGAGAAGTTCACGCCAGAGCTTCAGTCCCGCCTTATGGACGAGTTGCTCCGCCAGCGCGGCCTCCAGCAGTTCCTTGATGGGAGGATAAGCAAGCGGCAGTTTGCGCTCAACCTCAGTCAGGAGTGGGCCTCCCTCCCCAACCCCAACACGGGGCGGAGCTACTATGCAGGCGACGGGCTCAATGCCTCTCGTATCCCCGTTCGGGACGTCTACGCTGCGCTGGGCTTTGGGGTGGGCAGTTCGGCAAGCACCGAGGCAGAACCGCGTACAGGGCCAACCTTCAGGGAAAGCATGGGGGTCAAGCTCAGGCCGGGCCACAAGAGCATGAAGCAGCGGTCCAACAAGAGGACCACACAGCAGCGGGATGACCGCGATTAAGGAAGAGTGAGAGATGGACCAGAAAGCATTTGAAGCAATGATGCAGCAGGCACAGCGGCCCAGCGCCGTGGCCGACCAAGAGCCGCAGTCATTGGAGCTGGACACAGAGGCCCTCCAGTCGGTGGCCCAGCAGGTGCTTTCCGGTACTGAGGCTTCCACCAGTGAGGGAGAGCCGGAAGCGGGAGCCGAGTGGCCACCGCAAGCCCTGAAGGACCAAGCAGCCACCATGGCGCAATCCCTCAAGGACAACGGCCTGTCTACCCTTGACGACCCGGTGGAAGCCTTTGCCGGGGGTGTTGCCAAGAGCGTCTTTGAGACCAAGGACTTCCTCTTCGGTGACACCCCTGCCGAGGACCAGAGCAAGTTTCGGCGCAACATTGAGCAGGACGTGGAGGCCAAGAAAGAGGGCTCCATCATCAACGGCTTCTCCGCAGGCATCGGGCAGTTCGCTGGTGCCATGGTGGGCATCGGCAAGGCTCAGGCTGTAGCCAAGGCTCTTCCGTGGGTGGGCAAGGGGGTAGGCTCTGTGCTCGGCTGGTCGCGTGGCCTCACGGAGAGCGTAAATGCTGCTACCGCTGGGGCCGTTGCGTTCGACCCCTACGAGGAGCGGCTGAGCAATCTCGTACAGGGCACGCCTCTGGCCAACCCCGTCACGGCATGGCTTGCTGCTGACCCCAAGGACAGCGCCGCAGAGGGCCGCATGAAGTCGGCCATTGAGAGCCTTGGGCTTGATGCGGCCATCCTCGGCACCTTCATGGGAGCTGCCAAGATTTACAAGGCGCTCCGCAGTGGCGACACAGAGGCAGCCTCAAGGGCTGTGGATGAGCTGGAGGCAAGCCAGCAGAAAGCGGTGGAGGCGGATGAGCAAGTCCTTGGGGACACCGGAAGCGGACCCAGTGGTGTTCGTGGAGAAGCTGCTGGGGATGAGGCTTTGGCCGTACCAGAAGGAGATGCTCAGGCTTTGCCAGAGGGGTCTCCATCCGCAGTGGCAGAAGAGGCCGTCCCGGTTGAAGTCGTCTCCAATCCCACCTCCGCAGCTTCAGGGCTTGACACCGAGCTGCCTCCTCGTGGACGACCCCGGGTCCAGCTAGACGCCGAACGCACGGACGAAATCCTTGAGCAAGCCGAAGCGGACAAGGCGGCAATCGAAACGTACGGCTCATGGTATAAGGCCATGGAGGCAGGCCACCAGTTCGGCACAGGGGAGGGCATCAACTACCGCCGCCTCAACACCGACGCCGACATGGACGACCTCATGGCCCGCGTTGTGGATGCCATTGACGAGAAGCGCTCCACCATCAAGGGCGGCAAGGTGCTGACCGATGAGGCAGCCAACAAGCGTCTCGGGGACTACGCGCGGCTCTTTGGGGAAGACCCTGCGGCTGTGCTCGGTGCCATCCAACAGGCGGGCAAGATGGGGGCTGACCTCACGGCTCGCATGGAGGCTGGCTTCATTCTGTCCGAGCGGGTCCTTCGGGATACGTGGAGGCTACGCCAGCAGTACAAGGCCGGGGACTTCTCGAAATACGGGACCCCTGAGGCCATGCGCCAAGAACTGGCCAAGCGTATGTCGATGGCTGCCTCCCTGTTTGCCCATGCGGACAGTTTGAAGTCCAACTATGCACGCGGTATGCGGCGCATGGCGTTCTTCAATGACTACTCCAAGCTCAAAGACATGGACATGGACAAGGCGTTCGATCTGCTGGACGCCACCGAGGGCAACCCCGCCAAATTCAAGAAGCTGGCCAACCCGGATATCTGGAGCAAGATCGGGGACTATGCGCTATACCTCCGGGTCAACAGCATGGTCTCTGGCCCCATCACCCAGCTCATCAACGTCTCCACCAACGCCTACATGCTTGGGGCTCGCCCCCTTGAGCGCATCTTGGGGTCTACCCCGGGGGCTCTTGCAGGCAACCCCGAGAGCCGCAGGGTCCTTCGTCAAGCAGCCGCACAGTACGCCTACATGGGCAACTCCTTTGTGGATGGCTTCTTCGCGGCAGGCAAGGCGTTCATGCGCAACGACAGCATCTTGGCACCGCACCGCACAGAGCTTTATGAGGGGGCGCAGGCAGCAGCAGGGATCGGCCTTCCCGGCACCCAGCCGCTTAACGCTCAGTTCTTCAAGCCGTGGGACAACGTGTCCAACCTCACGTATAACGCGCTAAGCGTGGCTACGGTTCCCATCGGGCTTCCCACGCGGTTGCTCGGGACTGTGGATGAGCTGGTCAAGCAGATGACCTACAGGTCCAAGCTCATGGCCAACGCACACGTGGAGGCCGTGGGGATGGCTGCCGATGCCGGGCTTACTGGCAAAGCCGCCAAGGACTTCGTGAAGGCCCATGTCAACAGGCGGGTGGAGGAGGGCTTCGATAGCAGCCTCAGGGGGACAGACCCCACGGCGCTGCATGAGGCGCAAATTGCCACCTTCCAGCAGGACCTCCTCCCCAACACAGTGGGCAAGTGGGTCCAGAACGGCACGAGCAACATCAAGGCGCTCCGTCTGGTGCTGCCCTTTGTCAAGACCCCCACGAACGTCATCCGGTATGGCTGGAAGATGACCCCGGGCCTAAACCTTGCGCAAGGCGAGTATCGGGACCTGTTGTTCCGTGGTACGGCTGAGCAGAAGGCTCAGGCCATCGGGCAGATGTCCATGGGGTCCTTGTTCATGGGGTCCATCGCTTACATGGCAGCCAACGGGATGATCACTGGGGGCGGGCCTAAGGACCCGAAGGCCAAGCAGGAGCTTATGGCTACAGGGTGGAAGCCCTACAGTGTTGTATGGGAGAATGACGACGGGACCAAGAACTATGTCACCTTTGGCCGGTTCGACCCCATCGCCGTTCCCATGGGCATCGTGGCAGACCTGATGGACTTCAAGAACAGCCTTGAGGATGCCGAGGAGCCTCCAGAGCTTCAAGCTGCCATCGGAGGTTTGGGCATCGCACTTGCCAAGCAGTTCACCTCCAAGTCCTACCTACTGGGAGCTACCCAGACGATGGAGTTCCTGATGGACCCGGAGACACGGGTGGGCTCGGTGGGCGGCAACATGTTGTCCAGCTTCATACCGTACTCCGCAGCTATGCGCCAGCTCAACCCCGATGACTACCTCAGGGAAGCCCGCAGCATGGCCGACAAGGTTATGGCCACGGTGCCCGGCCTCAGTGAGACGGTGCCAGCACGGTACGATGCCTTCGGTGAGCCTATCCGGGTACGCAATGGCCTGTGGTCAAGCTCGGAGGATGCCTTGCTGGATGGCGAGGTGCAGCGCCTTGCAATGGCTGGCGATGGTGGTGTCCCGGTAAGGGTGAGCCCAAACCTTAACGGCGTAGACCTCAGGGACATCACAATGTCCAACGGCAAGAACGCCTATGAGGAGTACCAGCGGCTGAGCGGCAAGCCCACGCCTCGGGCAATGAGCCTGAAGGACAGGGTGGTCAAGTTCATCCAGACGGAGCGCTACCTTAATGCTCCCGATGGGGCTGCGGATACCCGAGGCACTAAGCTGTGGCTCCTCCACTCCATCACCTCGAAGTACCGAAAGGCTGCCTCCAACCGCATCAAGGCAGACCCTGTGGTGCGTGAGGCCCTCATGAAGGAAACCGTGAGGGTGCGCGATGCCTACAAGGCAAGGGCCAGCGGCGAGGAGCCCCGGGGTCCCCGGTCTGCAATCGACAATCTTACCAGCGCCTTTGGCGTTGGCAACTAAAGGATAACCGAGTGGCACTTAGCTACGTACGGTCTACGGCATCGGGGAGCACAGACACGTTCCCCGTGCCCATGCCCTACCTCGACAAGGCGCACGTCATTGTGTCGGTGGACGGCGTGGTGGTAGACCCCATCAACATCTCGTGGCCGACAGACGGCAGTGTGCAGATACTCACCGGCAACCCCACGGCAGGGGCCGTCGTGGAGAGGCGGCGGCGCACTCCGGCCGACCCCTTAGTGGACTTCCAGCCGGGCAACCTTGAGGCGGCTGACCTCAATACGGCCGATAGGCAGGCTCTCTACCTCGCACAGGAGGGTTACGACGTTGCGTTCGACCTATCAGCGCGGGCGTGGGTAACCACAAACTTTGGAGCTGGCGGGACCATCCAGCCCGGGCCCGATGGCAGCCTCCTTGCTTTCGACGGCGATGGGAATGTGGTGCCGGGGCCAAGTGCCAGCGACCTGCAAGGCTACCTTGAAGATGCCGAGCAGGCACGCGATGAAGCAGTGGCGGCAGGGCAGGCGGCTGAGGATGCGCGGGACACGGCGGTGGCGGCGGCGTCCAACACACTCGTGGAGCTGGACAGCAGGGCCTACGCGGGCGCAAGCTTCCACCCAGCCACGGCTCCCAACAAAATCCGGGTGGCGGGATACGCAGCGGCAGGTGATGGCGGCGGAGCCCTGTACGCCCTCAGGGACACCGAGCCAGCTCATGCTGGAAAGCTGGCGGTAGCTCTGGCAGGTGGGTCTACCGTTTGGTACGAGATTGTGGGCAACCGGCTCCCGGCCGAAGCGTTTGGCACAGTGGCCGACAACACGACCCTCACGGACGGCACCGACAACGCGGCGGCTATCCAAGCAGGGATAGATACCCTCCAAGCAAAGCTGTTCGGCGGCACGTTGGTCCAAGGCGCTGGGCGTTTCCGCCATGGGCCGATCCAAATGAAGCCCAAGGTCAAGTGGATTGGAGCGGGACGAGGGGTCACTATCAACAACCCGGGCACCACGTCAGCCTCCGAATGGATATCGTTCACGGGCACCTTCGGGGCGGAGATAAGCACCGTCAACAACTACGGGCGTGGCGATACGGCCATCACAACGGCAACGGCTCACGGTCTGACTGTTAACGACATTGCCCTCTTCAAGTCGCAGCGTGACGCAAACTCAGAGGATGCTGGCCCCCTGTGGCAACTAGGCGGCGATAACCAGTCTGTGTACTTCGCGGAGTTTCTGGCCACCCAGTCCGTGGGCAGCACCACTACGTTTGTCTCGGCCTCTCCCCTGATCTTCCCGAGCTACCGGGAGAACAACTCCAGCGATACCTCACCCACGGCACGGGCATCTTCCACGATATCCAAGCTCACGCCATGCCGCGATGCAACCATTGAGGACATGACGCTGATGAACGGCCCCAACATCGGGGCGATTGTTCGTGGGACCGGGGCGGTAGGGTGCCGGGTCAGCCGGGTTAACTTCGAGATGGGCACCATGGCCGGATATGCGTGCCTTTGGCGCTCGTCCTTCGACAGCTACGCGGAGTGGTGTGTCTCCACCCATGATGCCTCCACCGATTACTCCAGCAACTTCTTCAACTACAATGACTTCCTCGTGGCCGGTAGCCAGAACTGCGGGTTTAAGAGGTGCGGCAGCGTGCTTGGATCGCAGGGCTTCGACATCACGTTCGAGAGCAACGGCATCCCGCATGTCAACTGCTTCCTTCAGGATTGCTGGACGCTTTGGAACAAGTGGACCCCAGCCACCACGCACCCGGGGGGCTACGGCGCACAGATCACCGGATGCCGTTTCTTACAGTCGGCACGCTCTGGCGTGGCCATCCGTAGCCGGGCCTCCATAGTGACGGGCAATCTGGTCACAGCCGGGCTGGCTGGTGTTGCCGACAGTTACGGCATTTCGCTGCGGGAGGGCTGGGCACGGGACTGCATCGTGTCCAACAACTTCATCGACGGCTTCGAGAAGGGCATCACGCTCCACGATAGTGGGGCGGGAGGCACGGGCGGCTTCAGGAACCGCAACTTCGAGAAGTTTGAATGCCTCATCGAGGGCAACTCAATCCGTAACGTTGCGTACGGCATCTGGCGCGTGCGGAGCGGGACCAACACCGCAACTGCCAACACTGGTCTCGTTCTGCGGGGCAACGTCATCCAAGCAAGCAACACCGGTATTGACATCGATGGGGCACACGGCATCAAGGTGGAAAACAATACCATCCGTGGGCCCATGAGCGGGAGGGGCATGCGGCTCCAGAACGCCAACGATTGCGGTGTGGGTGCCAACACGTTCGATGACCTCGGCGTGGGTATCATCTCAGCGGCCATTGCGTCAACGTGCCTCCGGTGGACCTGCAACGACAACATCATCAGGGGTGATGGGGAGCTGCCGTCCACACCCTCAACGGTGTCGAGCGCTATGCTCTGGCGGAACAACGTGGGTACGGCCAGCATCTACTTGCCCGACGATACCGCTGTGTCCTTCCCCATCCCCTCAAACCACGCTATCATCACGGTGTCGGGCTTCCGGGCTGCGATGAATGGAGCGGTTGCTTGCCAGAGTGCGGCCACGGAGAAGATGTACGGAAACGCCAACTTCGTGGGGAGCACCAGTGTCCTCACGGGGACGACAGGCACAGATGGTAACGTTACCGTGTCGGTCACTGGCGGCAGGGCCTATGTGGAGAACCGCAGCGGGCAGCCGGAAACAATGGGTCTTCAAGTCGTCGCAAGCGCGGCCTGATGCAACAGCACAAGGACCATCCACTGAGCACACAAGACGATCAGCCCGAGGGCCGCAAGACCAACATCATCGTCACCTACGCCGAGCTTCAGGGCATCAACTTGGGTGTCCAGAGGATTGACGGCAAGGTTGACTTCCTGACCGCAGAGGTTAAGCGCATAGGCGAGGAACACACGGACCACGAAATCCGCATCCGCGCCCTTGAGCTGACCCAAGCGCGTGCATCGGGAGGGGCGGGGATGGCCCAGTGGGCTACCCCCATCCTTCTCACCATCTTCGGCATCGGCATGACCGTGCTGAATTATCTCAAGTAACCTCGAAAGGAACTATCAATATGTCTCTCAACGCAGGCCGCACCGTCGCCCTTCCGTTCGTCATCCCGGCCACCGAGCTGGCAGCAGGCACCTCCACCGAAATCGTGAGCCCGGTGAATGGCTTTGTGACCGGCCTTCAGGTCATCGTCCAGACGGCCATCGTGACAGGCGGCGACGTTACCGTCAACATCGGCACCACGGCAGTCACCGGGCTCACAGCTACCGTGGCAGACGCAGCGGCCAAGGGTGCCGTTGTTTCGGACAGCGCCACGCAGGGCACCACGACCCGGGCAGTCAACATTGGTGATCGCCTCCAGATCGTTCCGGCGTCGGCATTCAACGGCGGTGGCGCTCTCGCTGGCAACCTCCTCATCTGGGACGGCACCGACCTGTCCAACCAGCAGCCGTGGTAACCACCTGATGCCGGGCATCGGGCACAACTCCGGGGAAGACCCGGAGGACCTCGACTTCTCCGACCTTGAGGGCATGACCCTTGAGGAGGTCCTGAGGGCTGGGCAGAAGGCCATCTTCGTCCAGCTAGTCGGCGTGGTCCGCAGCGGCAAGGCCAGCCATCAGGAGTTGGCCATCCTCCGCAACCTCCTCAAGGACAACGGCCTCACGCTCGGCATCCCGCCAGCCACCGAGGACAGCCGAGAGGAACCCGCTGAGCTGCCAGAGTTTGGCAAGCCCGAGTGGGAGCCTTAAACAGGCTGGAACCGTAAGCTATTGCAAAGCTCCCAGCTTAACGGCTGGGGGCCTTTAGTCACTTTACAAGCAAGGAGCGTGGCGCAGATGCTTTCAAAGATATTCGTTCTGTTTGTCCTCGGGCTCAGCCCTGAAGGCCAGACCCTCATTGCCCACCAAGGGCAGTACAACACCGAGGCAGCCTGTGTGCTCGCCGCCAAGGACCTCCAAGTGCGCATGCATGTCGCCAAGGTCCCCAAGGAGCGGGCCGCTGTGGTTTGCTTCCAGACCCCGTGGCCGGTTCCCGGGGAGCGGGGAGCATGAATAGCCAGACCGACAAGCTCGGCCAGCCGGTTACCGTGGGGGCTACCGTAGTGGCCAGCTTCACGCATCGCCGCTCGCACCACTTCACGCTTGCCAAGGTGGTAGGCATGACGCCCCAGATGGCCGTGCTGGATGACTGCCGTGGAGCGGACAAGTACGTCTTCCCCCGCAAGTGCCGTTTCTACAACCTAGTGGTGGTGGACAAGCTGGTCAAGGAGCAACGTGGCGGGCTCAACACGGCGGAGATTATGGGCAATGGCTAGGGTCCCCATCGGCTACATGACGTGGAACACCAAGGCGAATGAGCCTCACGTAGGCACGCGGCGGCGCAAGGTATGGACCACCGAGGGACAGTGCGAGGGCCACCCCTCCAGCTTCCAGAGTGGCGTGCTTGTGGTTGTCCCTGTGTACGCGGAGGTCCCCGGCGATGAGTAAGCCCCTCTACGACATCCAAGGGAAGCGCATCAGGGTGGGCAGCTTGGTTGCGGTTTCTGGCCTACTTGGGCAAGAGGTCGGGAGGGTGAAGAGCCTTGAGGCTCCGTATCTCGGGCCACTAAGCGTTGCATTCTGCACTGGCCTTTCGCAGGGCATCTGGCCCAATGAATGTGTCGTCCTTGAGGAGCCCGTATGGCCGAACAAGTAATTGCCTACAAGGACGTGCACGGCAACCTCCACAGGGACCTAGCGGATGCCGAGCGGGTGGATGCTGCGCACCGAGCGGAGTTTGCATGGAGGAACTTGCTGACCGTCTCCAAGGCCCGCGTCCAGCAAGAGATGAGCCACCCATACCTCGTGTACTGGGAACCTGAGGCCCTTCTGGCCGACAAGGAGGCAATCATGGAAGTCTTCAAGAGGGCTGCCGGTGGCTAAGCTCATAGACCCCCTCCAGAAGCTCAAGGACGAGCGCCAAGCAGCCGGGGAGCTATCGGCCGCGCAGGTAGTCGCACCGCAGCGCAGAGGCCATCCAGCGGTCCTACCGGGGACTTCCCTTGAGCAACGCGCCAAGGCAGACTTCCGGGTCTTCCTAACGATCATCTGGCGGCACCTCCTTGGCAACGATCCGAACCCCATCCAGCTCGACATGGCGTACTGGCTCCAACACGGACCAGACCGCGCCATCATCATGGCCTTCCGTGGCTTCTCCAAGTCGTGGATCACCGGAGCCTACGCACTGTGGCGGCTCTATATCAACCCCGATGAGAAGGTGATGGTGGTGTCCGGCTCCCTCATGCGAGCTGTGGCTACCTCCAACTGGTGCCTTTCGCTGGTCATGACGCTCCCCATCCTCAAGGAGCTGAGACCCAAAGCCAACACCCGCCAGTCCGGCCAGATGTGGGACGTAGGCAACTGCATTCCGCAGCAGTCGGCCAGCTTCACGGCGTTCGGCATTGGGGGTCAGCTTGTGGGCTTCCGTGGCTCCCTAATCATCCCCGACGACGTGGAGACCCAGACGAATAGCCGCACGGTTGTCATGCGGAATACCGTGAGGGAAGGCGTCAAGGAGTTTGAGAGCGTGCTGGTGCCGGGTGGTCAGATCAAGTACCTCGGCACGCCGCACGACATGGACAGCCTCTACGAGTACCTCCTCAAGCTCAAGAACGAGGATGGCACCCCTGTCTACTCCGCACGCATCTGGACGGCTCTCTTCCCGACCGAGGCGGAGTACGTCAAGTACAAGGGCCGTCTAGCGCCCTACATCCCCGCTGTGGCAGCCAAGCTGGGGCCCTCCTGCATTGGCCACTCCACGATGCCGATGCGCTTCACCGACCAAGACCTTGCCAAGCGCCGGGCCGCAATGGGCAACTCGGAGTTCCGCCTCCAGTTCATGCTGGACCTTGAAGGGTCCTTCATCGACAAGTACCCCCTCAAGCTCAAGGACCTCATGGTTCTCGACTTGGACAAGGATAAGGCACCCGAGGAGCTGGTGTGGGGAACCTCGAAGGTCGAGAAGGACCTCCCACTGCCGGGCTTTGACGGCGACTACTATCATGCCCCGGTGATGATGGGCGATATCTACAGCCCGTACAGCCGTAAGGTAGCCTTCATCGACAGCTCTGGACGTGGCACCAACGAGACGGCTATGGCCATCGGGGGTGAGCTTGTCGGCCGGGTCTTCCTGCTGCACATGTTCGCTACCCAGCAAGGCTACGAGATGGCAACCCTCAAGGCCATCGCTGAGCGGTGCGTGCAATACGGGGTCTCTACGCTCTACGTGGAAGGTAACCACGGGGATGGCATGTTCATCGCCCTCCTCCGGCCGGTCCTCAACGCTGCTTGGGAGAAGGTCAACAAGGATCGCTCCAAGAAGCGCCCTGATGGCCTCACAGGCACGGAGATTGAGGAGGTCAAGTCAGGTGCCGTCCAGAAGGAGAAGCGCATCCTGAGCGTCCTTGAGCCGGTCACCCAGCAGCACCGGCTTGTGGTCAACCGATCCGTCATCCAGTGGGACGAGGCCAGCATCAAGGAGAAGGATGGGGAGGACGGCCAGCACTACTATTCGCTGGGCTATCAGTACACCCACCTGACACGCGAGCGGGACAGCCTTGGACAGGATGACCGTTTGGAGAGCCTTGCAGGGCTGCTGGCGATGTTTGCCAGTGAGCTTGAGGTTGACCCTCAGGGGATGACCATACGGCGCTCTACGGAGCGTGAGGACGAGCTTCTGCGGGAGCTTGAGGAAATGGAAGAGGACCTCTCAGTGGGTGGCCCGGGGAAAGCCCGAGCGCCTGACCTGCGGGCCGAAGCAACACGGATACAGACGAGATGAGAGAGTACAAGATAGACGTAAGTCGAGACTGGTGGTGGAAGTACGGGGTGTTCCGCAAGGAGACGTTCCTCGGGCTCAGCTACTGGCACCAGTTCGCCAAGACTGATAGCCTCAGCCGAGCGAGGGAGGCCGTCAAGGAAGACATGGAGCTGCCCATCTACATCAACGAGAAGGAGCAGGCATGAGCACCGACAACAAGCACCACAAGGCTGCCCTGAGCTTCCTCTGGGAGTTCTGGAAGCTGGCCTGCATCGGGGTAGGCACAGCGGCTGGGGCTCTCGGCTGCTTCGTCACGCTCTGCTTCGCCATCGACATTACGCCCATTCCGCTGCGCATAGCGGCTGGCCTCGTGCTGGCCGTGGGCGCTCTCTACTGGATTGGCTACTCGCTCTCCAAGGAGCAGGAAGCCGTCTCCGACCGGAACTACGAGCGCAACTGCGAGCGGTACGAGGAAGCTAACCCCACGGATGACTTCGCGTGATCGTCACGGAACAGGAGGCCAGGACTAAATGGTGCCCTCACGCCCGGCTGGGGAACAATCCCGGCTGTAACCGTGCGGCCGACGTTACGGGGCCGTGGCGGGACCGTGTGCCCAAGGCTTTGTGCATCGCCTCTGAGTGCATGGCGTGGAAGTGGAAGCAAAACCATTCGCCGGAGGAGCGTGAGCAGCGGAAAGTCCACCATCTGGCTGCCGAAGTTCCGCTGGGCTACTGCGGGCTTTAGCGGTTTGTAAAACTTGAGGGCTGCCCTTTGGGGCGGCTCTCTGCCTTATTTGACCCATCAGTTGCCTTAATTAATTCCCGCACTATAGAGGGGACCTAAAGCCCCCGCCCCCCGGTCTACCATATAGTATTCCTCATGCTTGCCTTATTCTCGCTAATCGCTCCTCATCCCTAGCATTAGGGATAGACCCACTGAGTACCTTTAGGTAGTGCTTAAAGTGACCTACTAGCCTACCATCAAGGCAGTGGGGGAGGAGGGATAGACCCCACCATAGCACCAAGGACACCACCAAGCTGGACCTCTACGCCCTCACCTACATGCTAAGCCTCATGCCCTACCACATGCTTGCCCTGCAAGGCTACCTCCATGCCCTAACCTCCCCGACTACACAAGGGGTCACACG